>Ga0194130_10001229_pt1 | contig 42352 bp, 31 predicted proteins | sample TA2KigsurfametaG_FD_160084 | JGI IMG/M metagenome (GOLD analysis project Ga0194130, IMG submission 160084) | Freshwater microbial communities from Lake Tanganyika, Tanzania - TA2015050 Kigoma 12 surface | ecosystem: Environmental > Aquatic > Freshwater > Lake | place: Tanzania: Lake Tanganyika...
GTACCGTGTGTTGCGCGGCGGCCGCTGGGGCGGCACCTCCAACGGCTGTCGCGCGTCGCATCGCTGCGACGGCAACCCCGATGACTCCCTCAGCAAGTTCGGGTTCCGTGTCGCCAGGACTCCGTGATTCCCTCTTCCCATCTTCTCTCTTTCCTTTTCCCTCACTGAAAGTCGCTCGCACGTGAGCCCCACGTCCCATGCCACCCCGGGCAAAAACGCCAGCGGCAGATTCGGAGCAGGTGGGGCTGGTGGAGCCGGCGGCGACCAGCATCGGCGTACGCGGTCGCGGCAACGAGCCGGCGGCTCGCTGGACCGTCCACTTTCGAGCGAGGCCTCCGGCATGACCCGCAAAGCGGTGTCGTGAGGAGCGAAGCGAGAGCCTGACGCGTTCCGCAGGATTGGGTCACCGAGCGGTAGCGACGAGCACCAAGTCGAGGCGCATGCGAAGCGGAGCCGAGGCGTCCGCGTGCGGGCCATGCTGGAGGCCGAGCGGCCGAACTTGAGATCACCAACAGACTTCGGCCTGAGGGCAAGCGGCCGAACTCAGAGCAACGCCACCGGATCCACATCCACTGCGGCCACCTCGCCGCCCGGGAACGCACCGGCGTTGCGGGCCGCGGTGATCAGCCGCTGCAGTGCGGCGGCGTCCGGCGCGAGCACCTCCACCTGCACGCGGAAACGGTCGGAGACGCGCGTCACGGGGCACGGGTGCGGGCCGCGCACCGAGCACTCGGCGGACTCAGGCAGCGCGGCGATCGAGTCATGGATGCACTGCGCGATGCTGCGCGCCGCGGTCTCGCTCTCGTGTCGCACCACCACGCGCGCCATGCGCTTGAACGGGGGAAGGCCGAAGCGCTTGCGCGTCTCCAGTTCCTGCTTCGCGAAGCCCTCGAAGTCGTGCGCGGCCGCCATGCGGATGGCGGCAGTGTCGGGTTGGAAGGTCTGCACGATCGCGCGCCCACCGCTTGACCCGCGCCCGCATCGGCCCGCCACCTGATTCACCAGCTGGAAGGTGCGCTCGCTGGCGCGGAAGTCGGGCAAGTTGAGCGCGGTGTCGGCGTTCACCACGCCCACCAGCCGCACGTTGGGGAAGTCGAGGCCCTTGGCGATCATCTGCGTGCCCACCAGCACGCGCACTTCGCCGGTGGCGAAGCGACCGAGCGCCTCGTGCAGGTCGCGGCTGCTGCGCATGGTGTCGCCGTCCACGCGCAGCACGGCACCGGGCACGGCCAACGCGGGGTGCACGCGCGAGAGTTCCTCTTCCACCTTCTGCGTGCCGAGACCGAACACGGTCACGCGCGCCGCGCAGTCGGGGCACTTCTCGGGCAGCCGCTGTTCGGTGAGGCAGTGGTGGCAGCGCACGAAGCGCGCGCGCGGGCCTTCGTGGCAGACCATGCCCGCGTCGCAGTGCTCGCAGCGCATGATCCAGCCACAGCGCGCACTGCAACTGATCCAGTTGGCGTAGCCGCGGCGGTTGAGCAGCAGGATGGCCTGGCCATCTTCCGACACCACGCGCGCCAGGCTCTCCGCCAGACGCTCGCCCAGAAGATGCACGCGACGATCGCGGAAACGCCGCACATCCTGCGAGAAATCGACGATCTCCACCTTGGGCGTGATGAGGCCGGGCGCACGCGTGGGCAGGCGATGCAGCGTGCTGGTGCGGCGCTCGACCGCGTTGAACCAGCTCTCCAGACTCGGCGTGGCGCTGCCGAGAACGATGGGGCAGCCGGTCATCTGCGCGCGTCGGATCGCGAGATCGCGGCCGTGGTAGCGCGGCGCCTGATCCTGCTTGTAGCTGTGGTCGTGTTCCTCGTCGACCAGCACCAGGCCAAGTGCACCATCTGGAATGGGCGCGAACACGGCGCTGCGTGCGCCCACCACCACGCGGGCGTGACCCTCGGCCACCAGCGTCCACTGCTGGTTGCGCTGCGCTGCGGTGAGCGCGCTGTGCAGGATCGCCACGCGCTCGCCGGGGAAGCGATCGAGCACGCGGCCCGCGGTCTGCGGCGTGAGCGAGATCTCGGGCACCAGCAGCAGCGCGGTACGGCCCGCATCGAGACACTGGCGCATCAGGCGCAGGTAGACCTCGGTCTTGCCGCTGCCGGTGACGCCGAAGAGCAGGTGCTGGGAGAAGCCCCTCGCGAGCGTGGCACCGATCTCGCCAACCACGCGCGTCTGATCCGGCGTGAGCGTGGGAAGCGTTGCGGCCGAGGCGCCGACGCGTGCGGCCTGTTCCAGCCAGTCGGCCTCCACATGCGTGCGCGTGGTGGTGGTCACCAGGCTGAGCGCGATGAGCGCCTTCAGCGGCTGCTTGGTGGCCACGCTGGCCGCAGCGAGCAGATCCGTGGATTCGATCTCGGCGTCGGCGCGATCGGTGAGCGTTTCGAGCAAGCGCTTCTGGGGCGCGGAGAGTTTCGGAAGTGCGGGTTCGGTTCCAGCGCCCTCGGCCGCCTTCATCGTGCGCGATCGCTTCGCGCCCGCTCGCGCCTGCAACGCCGCTACCACATCGCGCCCGGCCTGCGACATGGCCACGAACACACGATCGACGCGACCGACGCCCTGCTTCACCGCCGCCGGCAACACGCCAGCGAGCGCCACGCCGAGCGGGCAGGCGTAGTAGGCGCTCATCCAGCGCGCGAGTTCCATCACCTGTGCTGGCAGGGCGGTCGTGGGGTCGACCGAGCGCACGGGCTTCAGCTTTTCATCGGGAATCCCCGCGGAATCCGCGGTTTCCAGCACGCGCACCACCCAGCCGTGCGTCGCCGCGTCGCCGCGACCCAGCGGCACGATCACGCGCTGGCCGGCGCGCAGCGGCGCGAGCGACGCAGGCACGCCATAGGTGAGTCCATCGGGGTACGCGTCCACGCCGCGTTCCACCGCCACCAGCACGCGTTGCGTGAACGGTTCGCGGGGCGCGCGCACCGTCGGCTTCGCCGCCACAGGTTCGCGCTTGCCACGCCGCGCGTTTCGCGCCCCCAGCGCTTCCAGTGGATCGTTGCCGAACAGGCCGCCCATGCGGTCCCCGTCAGACCGCCACCGCGGCCGCGGCGCGGGCCGAGGCCGACTGGTGCTTCTCCATCACCTCGGCGGTGACGGGCTTGCGGCTCTGCATGATGTCGATGAAGCAGTCAAAGAGGTAGCTGCTGTCGTGCGGGCCGGGGCTGGCTTCGGGGTGGTACTGCACGCAGAAGATGGGCTTGGTGGTGTGGCGGAAGCCCGCCAGCGTGCCGTCGTTCAGGTGCGCGTGCGTGGGCTCACCGCCCGCCGCGCGCAGCGTCTTCTCGTCCACGCAGAAGCCGTGGTTCTGGCTCGTGATCTCCACGCGACCAGTGAGCAGGTTGCGCACCGGCTGGTTGGAACCGCGGTGGCCGAACTTCAGCTTCCAGGTGGTGGCGCCCAGCGCCAGCGCAAGCAGCTGGTGACCGAGGCAGATGCCGAACGTGGGGATTTCCCCGGCGATTTCCTTCAAAGTGGCGATGGTGGCCTGCACCACCGCGGGGTCGCCGGGGCCGTTGGAGATGAACAGGCCGTCGGGCTTCAGCGCGCGGATGTCGGCGGCGGTGGTGTCGTGCGGCAGCGTGACGATCTCGCAGTCGCGGTCGACGAGGTTGCGATAGATGTTTCGCTTGGCGCCGCAGTCGAGCGAGGCCACGCGGAACGTGCGACCTTCGCGGCGCGCAGGCTCGGGGCTCCAGGCGCCCAGATCTTCGGTGAACGCGCCGCGCGCGGCGGGGCTCACGCACGCGGCCAGGTTCTGGCCCGCCATGCTGGGAATGGCCTTCGCCTTCGCCACCAGTTCGGCGTCGCTCGCCGTGCCGCCGGTGCTCACCACGCCGCGCAGAGCACCCTGTGTGCGAAGCTTGCGCACCAGCGCGCGCGTGTCGATGCCCGAGATGCCGGGGATGCCGTGCTTCGCGAGCCATTCCGAAAGGCTGGTCTCGGCGCGATGGTTGGAATGCAGCCGCGCCAGCTCGCGCACCACGAACGCCCGAACCTGCGGCTTGCCGCTCTCGATGTCCTCGGCGGCGATGCCGTAGTTGCCCATCTGCGTGGCGGTCATGGTCAGGATCTGACCGCTGTAACTGGGGTCGGTCAGCGCTTCCTGATAGCCGCACATGGCGGTGTTGAAGACCACCTCGCCGGTGGCTTCCGCGCCGGTGGCGCCAAAGGCCGTGCCGTGGAAGACCGTGCCGTCCTCAAGGGCAAGACGGGCCGCGACGGGCGTGGTGGTCGACATCTCGGGCGAGTGTAGCGATGGGTCGAATTGGCTCGTGATTTCTGGGCAAACCGTACGGGTGGTCCCAGGTCACCAACGACCTGACGGCCTCCAGAACGCAAACATTTGTCAGAGAGTGACTTCCGATCCAACACCCTCGATTCTGATCCATTCACAGGGGGTGTCCCCGAATTGCGGCCCACGCCGGGCGCAGTTACTTTCCCCGCCACTCCCGGAACACCCGCGATGCGCGGGCCGAAGGGACTTTCGACCCCACGAGACCGATCGGTCTCCCTCTTCCGTTCGAGACCCTTCACCGACCACCTCTTCACTCGGAGTCCTGCTCAAGATGCATTGCCTCACGACGCACCGCTGGTGCCGCCGCTTCGGATTGGTGTCGCTCCCGTTTGCCGTGATCGCGGTGAGCGCTTCCGTCGCGATGGCGCAGAGCGAGCCGCTCGAGCCGCCGCCGTCCGAGACTCCGATGAAGACCCGCACCGCGCCGGCACCTGCCGCCGCGCCCGCGGTCCAGCCACCGCCGAGCGAGCCCGCGGTCCAGCCACCGCCGAGCGAGCCCGCGGTCCAGCCACCGCCGAGCGAGCCCGCTCCGGGCGTGGATGAGCCCGCGAGCAGCCAACCCGTCACGCCGCCCTCCTTGCAGCCGTCGGGTGATCCTGCCGCCGCACGTGAAGCCGCCCAGAAGTCGCTGGACGAGGACTCGCTGCTCGACCGCGTGGGCAGTGACGAAGCCCTTCGTCTGAGCCAGTTGCGCGTGCAATACAACGCGGCGATGGCTTCGGCCCAACTGAAGATGGAGTCGGGTGACTATGCCGGTGCCCAGCTGCAGGCCCTTGCCGCCAAGCAGATCGTGGATCGCGACAGCGCGCTGATCGCTCCAGCGCTTCGCGAGGAGATGATGTCCAAGGCGGACACGTTGATGGACCAGATCAACGAGAATCGCATCGAGCAGGAGCGTCAGCAGGCCGACGCAAAGCGCACGCAGGTCGAGGGTGCTGCGGCTTCGCAGCGTGCCGCCGACCAGCAGAAGCGCCAGGACCAGATCCGCAATCTGCTGATCCGCGTCCGTCAGCTCCAGATGGAGCTGAAGTATGACGAGGCCCTTCAGATTCTGGACGAGATTCTGTTCATGGATCCGAACAACCCCGCGGCGCTGACGCTTCGCGACGTGATCGAGAGCGCGCAGCTGTATCGCAAGTACAGCGACGTGCAGCGCCGTCGCAACATGGGCTACGGGCAGATCGATCTGGAAGTCGCCGAGGCCAACGTGCCGCCGCGCCGCAACGTCGGCAAGGCGGGCCCGCAGAGTCTGTCGGGTTCGCTGGTGTATCCCGAGGACTGGCGCCAGCTCTCCGAGGATCGCCAGAAGTACGGCGTGAGCGGCTGGGTGCGCACGCCGGCGGACCAGAGCATTGCGCAGGACCTTGGCACCACGGTGACGATCAGCGACTTCACCCCGCCCACGCTGATGGACGCGCTTGACCTGTGGCAGAAGATCGCGGGCGTTCCGCTCTACGTCAACTGGACCGCGCTCGAGAAGAACGACATCAAGCGCGACAACCCGGTCACCGGAGTCGAGATTCCGCGCCTCGCGGACGGCCGAAAGAGTCCGGTGACGAAGTCCGATCTTCTGGACCGGATCCTGCAGCAGTCCGGTGGCGAGCAGGGCGCGCTTGATGCGGAGAAGCTCCCGCGCGTCGAGGTGATCAACGGCTACGTGCTGATCACCAGCCTTGAGGATCTGCAGAACTCGCGCGACGCGCGCACGCCGCGCGTGTACGACATTCGCGACCTCGTCTTCCGCGAGAAGAACTTCATTTCCTCCGGCGTACCCTTCCCCCAGCAGGGTGGCGGCGGTGGCGGCGGTGGCGGCGGTGGTGGCGGCGGTGGTGGCGGCGGCGGATTTGGTGGCGGCGGCGGTGGTGGTGGCGGTGGCGGTGGCGGTGGCGGCGGTGGCTCCACCGTGGCTGTCGACACGGCCAAGGACACCGAGGTTCGCGAGCGCGTGGACACCATCAAGAACCTGGTGAAGGCGGTCGTTGACCCGACCCAGTGGGATTCCAGCGCTCAGATGGAGGACTTCGACCAGAAGCTCATCATCACCGCGCTGCCCGAAACCCATCGCAAGCTGATCGACCTGCTGAACCAGATCCGTGCGGTCCAGGCCCTCGAGATCGGTCTGGAAGTTCGCGTGCTGACGATCACGACGGAGTGGTTCGAGCAGATCGGCATCGACTTCGACATGTACTTCAACACGAACTCCGGCATGTACGCGGCGGCTCAGGAGGCCGACCCGAACATGTCGCTGCGCGACTTCTTCTTCCAGCGCAACGCTGCGCCGGCCGGATTCAAGGCGGGCCAGTTGAAGAACCCGGTCGTGTTCGGCGGCATCGGCGGTTCGAACGTGACCAACACGAACCAGACGGCCACGGGCACGGCGACCGGTGGCGTGACCAATCCTCCCGACGCGACCACGGTCTACACGATGGGCAACGTCGGCGTGCCGATCGGCGTACGCCCGAACGGCGCCACTTATACGGGCGCGCAGGGTGGCACCTACAACAGCAACGGCTGGGGACCCGTCGGCGTGCAGCAGGACGGTCTGCCACTGGCCACGGAGGCCGCGGAAGGCACCATCACCAGCCTGCTGGGCAAGGCAGCCCTCGTGAACCCAGCGTTCACGGTGGGCATGACCTTCTTGGACGACGTGCAGGTGGACCTGCTTGTGCAGGCCACGCAGGCCGACCAGCGCAACGCCATCCTGACGGCCCCGCGACTGACGCTGCTGAACGGTCAGCAGTCCGCGATCAGCATCGGCAAGGTGCTGAACTACATCTCGGGCTACACGCAGGGCACGGGCAACTCGACCGGCGTGCCGATCACCAGCCAGTTCGTGAGCGGCATCAGCATGACCATCGAGGCGGTGGCCAGCGCGGACCGCCGGTACGTGACCATGACCGTCTACTTCAGTTCGCAGGACTTCGAGAAGTTCGACACGGTGCCGGTGCAGCAGGCCGTGGCGGGTGGCGGCACGGGCGGCGGTGGCGCGGCGGTGGCGACCAACCAGATCCAGCTGCCCCAGTACCGTCAGGCGAACATCAACACCTCGGTGAGCGTGCCGGACAAGGGCACCGTGATGCTCGGTGGCCAGAAGTTCTCGACCGACTACGAGGTCGAGGTCGGAGTGCCGGTCCTCAGCAAGGTGCCGATCGTGAACCGCTTCTTCACCAACCGTGTGAACTCGAAGACGGAAAACAACCTGCTCCTCCTGATCCGCCCGGAGATCATGATCCAGCGCGAGGCCGAGGACAAGCTGTTCCCTGGACTGCTGGGTGATCGCGACATGACGGCGGGTGACTCGCAGGTCCGCTGAAGCAGGAGCCATTCATGCCCCACGCCAGCCCGATTCGATCCAGCCGCGTGGGTGAGGTGACCTGCGTCACCTTCACCGAGGGCCGCATCACCGACGAGATGGTGATCCATCAGATCGGTCAGGAGGTCCTGAAGCTGGTGGACGCGGACGCGCAGCCGAAGGTGCTGCTGGATTTCTCCGGCGTGGAGCACCTCTCGTCTGCGGCGCTGGGCGTGCTGATCAGCGTGAACAACCGTGTGAAGTCGCGCGCTGGCCAGCTGCGTCTGTGCTCGATCTCCAAGCAGATCTTCGAGGTCTTCCACATCACCCGTCTGGACAAGCTGTTCCAGATACACGCCACCGCGGAACAGGCGAAGCAGAGTCTGGCCTGAGGCCACCCCATGGCCCCTGCGGGACCGTGCGAGCCCCTGGAACTGGACATCACGCTGCGCGAGATGCGCGCGGACGTGGAGCGCGTGCAGACGCGCGTCGCGGATGCGCTTCGCGAGCGTTGCTACGACAACGACTCGATGTTCGCCGTGCGTCTGTGTCTCGAGGAGGCGCTGGTCAACGCGTTCCGGCATGGCAACCGTTTCGAGCCCGGACTGGTGGTCAAGTTTCAGGCCTCGATCGGTCCTGAAACCTGTACTTTCCAGGTGGAGGATCAGGGCGAGGGCTTCGATCCCGGTGGAGTGCCCGATCCGACCTCGGATGAGAACCTGGAGATTCCCAGTGGTCGAGGCATCATGCTGATGCGCGCCTACATGAGCGAGGTGGAGTACCTCGATCCCGGCAACCGCATTCGGATGGTGTTCAAGAAGCCGGCGTCGGGCTCAGACTGACCCTTCCGCGAGACGAATCCACTCCGAGGGGTCAAGCGTCTCGGGGCGCCGCATGGGATCGAAGTCGGCGGGGAACGGAAAGTCCGCGCCCAGCGAGTTGCGCAACTGCTTGCGTCGTTGCTGGAAGGCGCGGTCCACGACGGTGCGGAGGTGCGCCGGCAGGGTGGGGCGTGGCGTGCGCGGCGTCAGGCGCACGACGGCGCTCTGCACGTCGGGGGCGGGCCAGAAGGCGCCGGGCTTCAGGATGGTGATGCGTTCCACGACCGCGAGCAGCTGTGCGGTGATGGTGAGCGGGCCGATCTCGGAGGTGTCCGGGCGCGCAGTCAGGCGGTCGGCAACCTCGCGCTGGATCGTGACGACCATGCCGCCGCACGCAGGGTGGCTTTCAAGCAGCGAGGCGATGAGGGGCGTTGCGGCCGCGTAAGGCAGGTTCGCGACCATGCGGAAGGGACCAGCCAGAGCCTGCAGGAGCTGTGGGTTCAGCGTGTGCTTGTCCTGCAGGCAGTCGCCCTCGACAAGCGTGATCCGGGCGCCCAGACGGTCGCGAAGGATCGAGGCCATGTCACGGTCGAGTTCGCAGGCCACCACGCGTGCGCCGGCGTCGAGCAGCGTTTCGGTGAGTGTGCCGGTGCCGGGGCCGACCTCAAGGATCGTTTCGCCTTCGCGCACGGCGGCGGCGTCCATGATCGTGCGCATCGCACCCGGGTCATGCAGGAAGTTCTGGCCGAAGCGGTGCTTCGGCCGCAGGCCGCGGCTCTCCAGGAGCGCTCGGATGGTGGCGATGTCCTGCATGTCTGGTCGTGAGGATCAGGGGTTGTTGTTGACTCCCAACAAACGGCGAGTCAATGACGACCTCTGACCCTCGCTTTCGGTCACCAGGTGTATTCGACGGAATAGGAGATGGTCTGCACAGCGTTCGGGGCCACATCCACGGGAAACTCGATCGTGCCGGCGTTCACTTTTTCGTAGCGCGCCTGCGTGGAGATCTTCCAGTTGCTCCAGCGGTAGAGCCGCTCACGCACCAGCACGGTGACGGGCGCGTCCTTGCGGTTGCGGATCTCGATCGTGAAAAACTCGTTGATCTGGCGGCGCGCGCGGTCCACGCGGAAGTCGGTCTGCTTGCGCTCGCCCACCACATCGAACGCACTGCCAAGCCGGATCAGCACCTTCTCGTCACGTGGCGTGTGGCCAATCACGTCCTCGCCGATGAACTCCAGGCTGCCGTCGGCCTCGTCGCGCTGAAACACGCGCATCTTGCCTGCGGGCAGCGGCATGCCAAGGTTGCTCGCCTTGTCGTTCTTCAGCCGCACGTACACGTCGACCTTCGAGTTTCCGAACTGCCCGAACTCCCGCACATCGATCGGTTGTCCGCCGCCACCCCAGTCCATCGAGGCACCCTCATACACCAGCAACTTTTCCACAGGAATTCCTGACACCGACGGAAATAGCGCGATCTGCTGGCTGGCGTTCTGCGGAATGTCGACCGAGCGCGGCAGCGTGTACAAGTGGTACTCGCCGAAAGTCTTCTCCTGGAAGCCTTCCGGCGATCCCGCCTTGTCCATCGCCATCGCCCGCGGGGCACGCATGGTGCCACCGCGCGGCTGCACGCGCTGCACGTCACCGGCGATCAGCTTGAGCTTCGCGTCCTCGAAGGCCCGCCCGCACACGTTCAGCAGCGTGACCCATGCGGAGAGGTCCGCCTTCGTGTTGGTGGCGTCCAGCGTGACGTTGTAGTCGGAGCGCCATGTGAGGCCGCTGGTCTGATAGCCAATTCGAACCTCATGCTTGCCACCTGCAGCGCTCTGCAGATTCCACAGAAGGGTGGGGCGCGTGCGCAGGCCACCTGGCAGCGCGCCTAGCGTCACGGTGGCCTGATCCTGCGCCACGAGATCCACGCCCGTGTCACGCTGGATCACGAGCATGCCGCCGCGCGCCGCCAGCAGCGTGCCACTGAGTTGTATGGGGCCGCCCTCGATGTCCACCATCGCCCTCACCGGCTGATCCACGTAGCGCTCCAGCAGCTTGTCCGCGCTCACGAGGTCGAACTCGAAGCGCTGATCCAGCACGGCGGTGGTGGGATCCGTGAGGTCGTTGAAGCTCACCGTAGTCGGATCGATGAATGCCGCCACGTCGGTGAAGGCGATCTCACCGACTCCCTTGGGCACGTCCACCGAGCGCGTCTCGCGCACCAGACCGAAGCCGGGCACACCCATCACCATGTCCCAGCCGGACTGCTGCTGCTCAAGGAACTGCCGCGGGTCGAAGCCTGCGGGATCGGCGCTTGAGTAGACGGTCAGGCTCACACCCGAGTCGTCGCCGGGTGCGGCGGCCAGAGCCATGAGCGAGGCGGACAGGATGACGGTGTTCGCGAAGATCCGCATGCGATCAGGCTACCCCGCTTGCGAGGCAGCCGCGCAGCCACCACACTTGCCTGCACCCCGCGAAGCTCCATCGTGCCCGACCTGCAAGCATCCAACCCCGTGCTGTTCGACCTGACGGTCGTTGTCATCGCGACCGCGGCGGGTTTCATCGGGTCGCTGATCGGCCTTGGTGGTGGTGCGCTGCTTGTGCCGGGACTCGTGATGTTGCTTGGCGTTCCGATGAAGACCGCCGTCGCCGCCAGCCTGGTGGCTGTGGTCTTCACCAGTTCCGCCGCGGCGATGATCCGAGGCCGCGATACCCTCACGAACTATCGCGTAGGTCTGCTGCTTGAGACGGTCGCGGGCGTGGCCAGCGTGATCGGTGCGGTCACGGCGCTCATGGTGAGCGCCACGGCGCTGCAGTTCACGTTCGGCGGCGTGCTGCTGGTGATCGCAGGCCTGACGATGCGCGGCATGCAGGATGAGGACACAAGTGGCCAGCCCTCGCATCCATGGTCGCGCGCGCTCCGTCTGGATGGGGTGGAGGACAGCGCGGACGGACCACGCATCTATCACGTGCAGCAGGTGCCGCTTGGAGTGTCGATCATGGGCATCGCGGGCGTGATCGCGGGCATGCTGGGGCTTGGTGCAGGCGCGGTGAAGGTGCTCAGCATGGACATCTGCATGAAGATGCCATTCCGCTCCAGCACCGTGACGAGCAACTTCATGATCGGGGCGACGGCGGCCGCGGGATCGGTGGCGTTTCTGCGGCTCGGGCTGATCGACCCCGCCGTCGCCGGGCCGGTCGCCGTGGGCATCGTGCCGGGCGCCATGCTGGGAAGTTGGATGGTTTCACGCATCCAGCTGCGCTCGCTTCGGCTGGTGTTCCTTGCGTTCGTGGCACTGACTGGAGTGCAGATGTTGCTGAAGGCGTCGGGAGTCCTGTCATGAGCGACCCGACCGAAGTGGAACACCTTCGCGCCCAGCGCCTCGATCCGGATACCTCGTCGATCCAGCGGAAGATGATCCGCATCCTCGTATGGGGAAGCGTGGTGTTGATCGTGTTGGGTCAGTGGATCGCGTTGCGATCGGGCGAGCACGTGGAGGGGCCCCGTGACGTCGTCGAGACTCTGCGCACGCTGCCCTCGGGTCGATCGCTGATGCTGCTGGGTCTGATGATCGGGCTTGCCACACCTGTTGTGCGAAGTCTGCTGCTGGCGGGCTGGTTCGCGCGTCGAGGCGAGCGAGCCATGACGCTCATTGCACTCGCGGTCGTGGCGATCATGCTGAGCGGCCTGCTGCTTCGGCACTGAGCGCGCTGCGGCTCAGCGCGCCGTCGCTTCGGCGCGCATCTCGCGCAGCACCGTCACCTTGATCTCGCCGGGGAAGGTCATCTCGGCCTCCACACGCTTGGCGACCTCCTGCGCGATCGTGAAGCATCGTGCATCGTCGGCCTTGTTCGCGTCGACGATCACGCGCACCTCGCGGCCCGCCTGGATCGCGAAAGCCTCCTGCACGCCGGGCTGCTCCATCGCGATCGACTCGAGCTGCTCGAGTCGCTTGATGTAGTGCTCCATGCTCTCGCGACGCGCACCGGGCCGCGCGCCGCTGAGCGCGTCGGCCGAGGTGACGATGGGCGTGAAGGGCGTGGTGCAGGGAATGTCGCCATGGTGCCCACCGATCGCGTTCAGCACGGCCTCGCTGGTTTCGCCGTGACGCTTCACGAAGTCCAGGCCGATCGCTGGATGGCCGCCCTCGACCTCGTGGTCCATCGCCTTGCCGATGTCGTGCAGGAACCCCGCGCGCCGCGCGGTGGCGCCATCGAGCCCCAATTGGCTCGCGATGAGCTGGCACAGATACGCCACCTCGATCGAGTGGCGCAGCACGTTCTGCCCGTAGCTGGTGCGGAAATGGAGTCGCCCCATCATCTCCACGACCTTCGGATGGAGGCCGCGCACGTCGGCCTCCATCGCGGCCTCCTGACCTGCCTGCACGATGCGCGCCTGTATGTCGCGCCGCACCTGCTCGACCACCTCGTCGATGCGCGCGGGATGGATTCGGCCGTCGTTCACCAGCTTCTGCAGCGCCTCGGCGGCGATCGCCTGGCGCACGCGGTCGAAGCAGCTCACGGCGATCACGCCGGGGGTGTCGTCGATGAGAACGTCCACGCCCGTGACCTTCTCGAAATGACGGATGTTGCGACCCTCGCGGCCGATCACGCGGCCCTTCAGGTCCTCGCTGGGCACCTTCACGCTGCGCAAGGTGCTGTCGCTTGCGCATTCGCCCGCGTAGCGCTGCATCGAGAGCAGCAGGATCTCGCGAGCCTGTTCGCGCGCCTTCGATTCGGCCTCGTGCAGGACCTTCTGCGTCAGCAGCGCCGCGTCGCGCTCGGCGTTCGCGCGTACTTCGGCAAGCAGGACCTCGCGCGCCTGCGCCGGCGTCATACCGCTCACCTCGGCGAGCTTGTCGCGCAGGTTCGCGCGATCGCGGGCCAGACCCTCACGTTCCTCGACGGCGCGGCGCTCGGCATCCTTCAACGCGGCGTCGCGTTCATCCAGCCGACCTTCACGCTGGCGCAGTTGCTCCATGGAGCGTTCCAGCGCCTCCTCTCGACGCACGGTGCGTGCCTGACTCTCTTGGATCTCCGCGAGCGCCTTCGAGACCTTCGCGTCCAGTTCGGCCCGACGCTCGCCCGCGCGGCGCTCGGCCTCAAGCTCGATGGTCCGAGCCTTCGTCTGCGCCTCGGTGGTGGCCGAATCGAGCAGTCGCATGGACTCGCGGCGTGCATGGGCAAGGATGCGACCAAGCAGGATCAGACCGATCGCGGGCAGGCCGATGGCCACGATGACGGACACGATGGTCCACGTGGTTGTCGAGGCCTGCGCCAGCATGGGCACGGGGAAGAACTGGTTCATGGGCGGACTTTCGGGCAAACGGCGCGCCGGTGATCTGGCGGAGGCCGGGAGGGTGATGGATCCACAGGCCGGGGCCTGTGGTTGAGGAGTCATGACATTGTCGAGGCGCGGGGCCGGGGGGTCAATCGGCACGACCGGGCCGATCCCCGGCCATTTAGACTGATTCCATGCCCGCCATGCTGCGGAAGTTCAGCGATCTCCTGCCAACGAACCCGATCGTGGTGCGTCTGGTCTCGGGCGCAGGTCGACGCACCCGCGACCTGCTGGTGCGCGGTGCCACGCTGGGCGCGCTCATGGTGCTTGTGTTCTTCGCGCTGCTTGGCTCCAGCGGTTCGCTGCGCGACATGGCCCAGAGCGGCGCGAACGCGTTCACGCTGATCAGTTACGGGCAGGTCGCGGCGATCTGCCTGCTCACGCCGCTGTTCATGGCTGGCGCGATCGCGCAGGAGAGCAATCCGCGGACGTGGGAGATCCTTGTCACCTCGCCACTCAGCAGCCTGCAGATCGTGCTTGGCAACCTGTTCGGACGACTCTTCTTCGCGCTGGCGCTGCTGGCCAGCACGCTGCCGCTCTGTCTGGCTGCGCGCATCTTCGGGGGCGTGCGCGGCAGCAGTGTGGTCGCCAGCATGGCGGTGAGCGGCTGCACCGCGATGCTCCTGGGAAGTCTGGCGGTGACGCTCAGCGTGACGCGCAGTACGGGCAAGCGTGGCGTGTTCGCGTTCTATGCCGGCACCGTGCTGGTGCTGTTCGGCACCGGCGCCGCCGACCTTGCCGCCCGCACGCCAGTCGGTCCAGGCTCCAGCGCGACGTTCACCACGTGGCTGACGCCGCTCAATCCATTCCTGACGCTGCGCAGCGAACTGGACTCGAACGCCTATCGGCCGTGGTCGCTTGGAGTGGATGAGGCTGGCGCGCTCACGCGAGCGTGGCTCGGTCATCCGCTGGCTGCCATGGTCACAGGTTCACTGCTGACCTCGATGTTCCTGGTGGCATTGGCCACTCTGCGCGTACGGCTCGTGGGCGCGCGCACCGAGGCCGACTCGGGCGGGCTGGGCCGATTCATGCGACGTGTGAGCAAGAGGGGCGAACGCGTGCCGCGTCGGGTGTGGCAGAACCCTGTCGCTTGGCGCGAGGCAAGCCTGCGGCTTTCCACCCCGGTCGCCCGCGGCGCTCGCTGGGGTCTGTTCATCGTGGGCATCGCGGCCGCGGTCACCGTGCTGCTGCTGCATCGTGTGGCAGTGCTCGACACGGCGACCGCGCGTCTGACGCTCGGCGCGCTGGTCATGGCGGAGGTGGTGCTCGCGATCCTGGTGGCCGTGAGCGCCAGCGCGACCGCGGTCAGCCGTGAGCGCGAGGACGGCTCGCTCGACCTTCTGCTGACCACGCCGATCCAGCCTGGCCCCTATCTGAAGGGAAAGTTGCGCGGCATCATCGTGGTGCTGTGGCCGGCGATCGCAACGCCCTCGCTCACGTTGATCCTGGGGGTGCTGTATGGCATGGCGGGAGGTCTTGGTGCGGCGCAGGTCACCACGGCGACTCTGGTGAAGACGACATCGGTGCAGATCCCGCTGGTGCTCACGCCCGCCGCACTCGCGTTCCCTTTCGCCTTCACCGGCTTTCTTGCCTTCGCCGTGATGACGGGCCTGCAATGGAGCGTGGGTAGTCGAGGCGTGATCGGCAGCGCGCTGGGTGCGCTGGGGGTGGTGGCTGGTGCGGGCGTGGTGCTGGGGCTTTGCGCGACCGCAGCCGGCACGGACATTCCAGGCGTGGGCCCGGCCCTCAGCTGTCTCAGCCCCGTGAATCTGGCGCTTGCGGCCGTGGCGCCGGACCAAGTGGTCTCGGCCTCGTTGCTCGACCCGGGATCGCTTGCGCCCGGATTCGCGATCGGCACGGTGATCGCGGTGGTGGTGGAGTCGGTCGTGACCTACGCGATGCTGGCGGCGATGCGCCGCAGCTTCATGATGACGGTTCGTCAGCTGGCTGGCTTGAAGTGACGGCGGCATCCGTCGCGCCGGATTCAGCCAGCAGTTCCGCCACACGCGCCGTCAGGCGTCGTTCAGCGGCCTCGTCACGCCCGATGGGCGTCCACTGCGTGGGGCTGCGCGTGGTGCCATCGTCGCGTCGCTTTGGCTGCGGCTCCGTCGTCACGGTCCGCAGCGTGCCGCTCCAGGTGCTCTGTCGGATTCCGGGCTGGAAGCCGCGCTCGATGAACACGCGCGTGCGCAGTTCGATCGGGCCTTCGAAACTCTCCAGATCGAAGCGTGCCAGGTCCGCCGGCGATCCCGGTGCCGCGGCGCCCTGAAAGTCGCTTGCCCCGTCGATCGCCTGCGGCTCGAAACCTTCCGGCACGAAGACGAAGCGAACGCGGCGGCGCTCCATCTGCAACGTGGCCTGCAGCGTCTGGTCGATGCCGTTCGTGTCGGTGCGCCATGGCTCCAGCAGGCTTCCGATGAGTCGAGGCTCGGTCTCGATGATGCCGTTGCTTCGATCGGCCAGGGCCGGGGACATGTCCTGTTCGCGGCCGGCCTCGATGCAGGCCTGGAAGGCGCGGTTGTAGTCGCCGCGATCGAGTCGAAGCGCGTCCTCCTGTTCGGGTGCCTGGCAGGCAACCAGCAAGGTCGTCAGCAGGATCCAGAAGGGTGTGACGCGCCGCATCAGGTCCGGAGTGTAATGTGCCCTCGCGCATGCTCCCGCTGCTGCTGCGAAGGTTGGCTCTGGTTCCGCCGCTGCTGCTGGCGATCTACACCATCACCTTCGCGTTGGCATGGCTGGCGCCCGGCAATCCGCTGGAAGCGCCGGAGGGTCGCAGGCCGCCCGCGGAAGTGCAGCAGGCGATGATGCGGCGGTACCGACTGGACGACCCTGCCGCCTTCTATGTGGAGTATCTCGGAAGAGCGAGCGGCGTCAGTTGGGCGCTTGGTCGCGCGCCAAGGCCGTTCGATCTGGGCCCGAGCCTGCGGCAGCCTGACTGGACCGTGAACGAGATTTTGGCGGACGCGCTTCCCGTCAGCGTCACGCTGGGGGCGTCCGCCATGCTGATCGCGCTGGCGCTCGGTCTGACGGCCGGCACGCTGGGAGGCCTGCGCCCACGCGGCTGGATCGACAACGTGGCGCAGATCCTGTCGATGATCGGCATCAGCGTTCCGAGTTTCGTGATCGGCGCCACGCTGCTGATCCTTTTTGCCGCGAAGCTGCGATGGCTCCCCGTCGGCGGCTGGGGAACGCTCTCCACGCTGGCCTTGCCTGCCTTCGCGTTGTCGCTGCCGTTCGCCGCCACGATCGCGCGCATGACGCGCGTGGGCATGATCGAGCAGATGGCCAGCGACCACGCACGCACCGCGCGAGCGAAGGGCCTCTCGCGCCCGCAGGTCGCACGAAAGCATGCGCTCCGAAATGCCTTCCTGCCGGTGCTCAGCTGGCTGGGCCCGGCGACCGCCGTGGCCTTCACCGGAAGTTTCGTGGTGGAGAAGGTGTTCGCGGTTCCTGGACTGGGTCGACACTTCGTCGACGCGGTGCTGGGCAAGGATCTCACGCTGGTGATGGGCATCGCGCTCACCTATGGCGCGCTGGTGATCCTGCTGAACCTTGCGGTGGACCTGCTCTACGCGTGGGTCGATCCGCGCATCCGCGTGCGCTAGCGCGCGGGCACACGCGCGATCCGACCCAGATACTGCTCCAGGCGCGGATCGCGGCTGATGCCGTCCAGCCGCGTGGGATCGAACATGTACACGGTCACGTAGTGGCAGATCGGAAGGATGGGAACGTCCTGCTCCACCAGCAGTCGCTCCGCCTGCGACAGCGTGGCGAGTCGCTCGTCGGCGTCCAGCTGGTCCGCCGCACGATCCAGCAATGCGTCGAAGGACGGATTGGTGTAGCCACGGTCGTTGTTGCCATCACCCGTGCGCGAGAGTTCCAGCCACGTGGTCGGATCGCGGTAGTCGCCGTACCAGCCGCCACGCGCCACCATGAAGTCGCCGCGCTTCAGCGCGTCACGGAAGCCGCGCGCGTCCTTCGGGCGCATCGCGCACGGCACGCCGAGGGTGCGCGTCCACATGTCCGCCAGCGCCGCGCTCATGTCGCGATAGCGCGGACTGTTCGAGGCGTACAGGATCTCCACGGTGGGGAAAGGTTCGCCCCGCGCGTTCACCAGCGTGCCGTCGCGCAGGGTCCAGCCCGCGCCCTCGAACTCGGCCTTCGCGCGCTGCGGATCGAATGGAAGGCCTGCCGGCAGCGTGTAGCCCCGGATCGAGTCGGGTGGAACCAGCGTGCTCGCGACCGTCTCGCCGAGCCGCGTGATGCGCTCCACGATCGCGCGCTTGTCGATCGCCAGTGCGAAGGCACGACGCACGGCCGGATCGGCGAATGGATTCGCGCGACCGTCGCTGAGCGTGGGTCGGCAGTTGAAGCTGTAGAAGTCGGTGCCGAACGCGTCCAACACATGCAGGTCGCGGCGCGTGCCCGCGCGCGCCTGCTCGAACATGTCGCCGCGATACTCCACCAGCGTGTCGGTGAGCCAGTCGATCGCGCCGCTCTCGAAGGCCAGCACCGCCGTGTTGGGATCTTCGATCAGCACGATGTCCACCGATGCGGCGCGCACCGAATCGGCGCCGTGATAGTGCGGATTCCTCTCCAGTCGGATCGCGCGCTTCGGGCGCCACGCGGCCAGTCGGTAAGGTCCGTTGCCGACCAGATGGCCGGGCTTGGTCCATGCCGGATCCAGCGAGAACATGCCCGTCACGGGGTCGAGTCTGGTGAAGCGCTCCACCAGGGCGTGCGGAATCGGGAAGAGCGTCGGAAAGGCGCACAGATCAAGCCAGTACGCGACGGGTCGCTCCAGTTCCACCACCAGTGTGCGCGCATCGGGCGCGCGCAGGCCGACCTCGCGATCGAAGCGCTCCTGCGTCTCCCTCCACAGTCGCGCCGCGGCCTCGGCGCCGCCGCCGGTCGTGGCGAATTCCTTCAGCGCCTTCGCACGCCAGTCGAAGAAGGCGCGCGCGCCGCGGATGTTCAGCAGGAAGCCGGTGTAGTCGCTCGCCTGATCGGGAAGCAGCACACGCCGCCACGCCACCACGAAGTCACGCGCCGAAAGCTCGGAGCCGTCGCTCCAGCGCAGTCCCGGTCGAAGTCGGAACATCCAGGTGCGACCATCGTCGCTGCGCGTCCACGATTCGGCCGCAGCCGGGATGACCTCGCCCGTCGCGCCATCCACCTCGGTCAGACCCTCGAAGAGTCCTCGTGCGGTGCGCACATCGTGCTGGTGGCTGAGTCGCTGTGGATCCAGCGAGAGCGCCTCGGCGGTGTTGGCGATCACAAGATCCGCGCGCGGCGTGGGTCGATCCAGCCAGAGCGCGCCGATCAGCAGCGCGACGAGCAACAGGATGGGAGTCAGCAGGCGCACCGAGGTCGGGCCCTGCGGCGCATCACTTCTTCGCGGGCTCTGGCTTGGCCCACGACACGCCGACCAGTTTGGCCAGTCCAGGCAGCGTCGCCTTCGCGGCACGGATCTCGCTGGTGATCGACTGTGCATCCGCGCCCTTGGCGTCGTCAGACAGCGTGTCGACCTGTCGCAGCAGGGGTTCCACGATCTTTCCCAGCGCCTTCTGCTGCTCGGGCGTCATCTTCAGGACGGTCTCCCGCATCACGAACAGGCCACGGAACACCACCATGGCGAAGTCCGCGGATTCCGGCTTCTGCGCACGCGTCAGCGCGACGCCTGTGGCCTTCACCAGTTCATCGAACGTGCCACGCACGGTGTTTGGAAGCTTGGCCGCGTCGGCGGTCGACGCGATCGCGCCCAGGCTCTCGATCAATTGCGACGCCGCGAACGGACTCGTCTCGGCTTCGCAGTTCTCGCGAACGCGACGCGCCACGCCGTCAAGCTCGGTGGGCTGCACCGCTCCACCACGGACCATCGCCCCGATCATGGCGCTGGCGGCCACGCGTACGCGAGCGTCGGATTGGATGGTCGCGGCCGACTGATCCAGAATCATCCCCAGCGCTTCCGAGCAGCGGATCTGGCGCACGACCAGCAGGGCATTGGTGGCACGGAAGGCGTCGCCGGACTTCAGTACCGCGGAAATCTCCGGCGTGGCGAGCTGCAGGAACGTGCGGAAGAAAACCAGCGAGCAATCCGGCTTGCGAAGCAGGCTGGCAAGGGTCTTGCGCGCCTCCTGAACCTGCTCGGGGGTGCCGCTCGCGATCAACTTCATCTGCGGATCGATGAACGCCTGGATCGAACCGCGCGTGGCTTCATCCGGGGTGCTGGCGATCTTCAGGACGTTGCTCGGCGGCGGCTGCTGGGCCTGCGCGCGCGGGGCGGAAGTCAGGGCCAGACCGGCGACCAAGGCCAGAATCGTGAATCGCGAACTCATGAGAGATCAACGCTACCTGTTCCGCCGAAGCAGTGTCAACGCGACCGCCGTACACTCGCAAAATGATCCTCAGCGCGGTGCTTGCCGCGGCAGCCAGCCTTGCGACAGCCCAGGACAATCTGCTGGAAATGGACGCCTCCCGGCGTCTGGGCGTGGTCTGGGGACGCGCCGCGGTGTCGCTGGTGGCGGACGCCTCGCTGCCCGATCCCGCCAGCTTCGAGGGGGCGCTGGATGTCGCGCTGGCCGCAGCTGAGATGGCCCCGGAGAACCCGCAGGGTTGGCGGACGGTCGTGGCGATCGCCGAACTGGCCCCGGAGGACAGCGCCAAGGCCGCCCCGGCCATGGCGCGAGCCCTGAAGGAGATCAGTCGGCTGGATCCTGCCGACGGCACCGTGCAACTCGCGCGCCTGACCGACGCGGTCGAGCGCGGCACCATCGCCGATGACCGCGTGAAGGCCTACGAGCATCTGCTGGGTCCGGAGGCGCGCAAGAAGCTTGCACCGACGATCGCCGCTCGGCTGGCGTTCGATCTGGCGCTGCTGCAGAAGCGTCGGGGCGAGTCGGATGCGTGGTCGCGCTGGCTGCGCGAGGCGTGTGCGCTGGACCCGGCATTCCCGATCGCCACGGAGACGCTCGCGGGAGTCGAAGCCGGTCTCGGCGCTCCGCTGGAGGTCGTCAGCAAGGCGCTCGTCGATGCGGTGACTGCGGATCCCGGCAACGTGCCGAGTCTGAACGCGCTCGCGCGCATCTGCCTGCACGAAGGTCTCTATGTCGAGGCCGACATGCTTCTGGAGCTTGCCTCGCACGTGTCCTCGCTGGATCTGGACTATCGCGTGGTGGATGACATCGTGGCGGATCGCGTGATCGCGCTGTGGGGTCAGGGGCGCCACGCCGATGCGGCGAAGGTCGCCGACGCTCGGCAGGCCGAGCTGAACGCGATGCTGCGTCGTCGTCTTGGCGAGGCCACGGCGACCACCACGCAGGAGGACGTGAACCAGGGTCCCACGGTGACGCTGCCAAGTTCGCTTGCGAGCGTGCGAGCGGCCCTCGCTCGAAGCGCGGGCCTGCCGAACGCGGACGCTTCGATGGCGCTGGCCCTGCGAAGTCTTGGGGACGAGCGCACGCTTGCCGGGCCGGATGCCAAGGCGCAGGCGGCGATCGACCTGCAGAAGGCATGGTTGCAGGTCACGATCGGCGACTTCGCCACCGTTCCGGAACTGCTGGAGTCGGTCGAGAAGGAGGCACCGCTCACCGATCTGGCGAAGACCCGTTTCGACGGATGGCTGAAACTGCGTCGCAACGAGAACGAGGCGGCTCTCACCGCGCTTCAGGCGATCGCCGATCGGGATCCCGGCGCGAAACTTGGAACCGGCATGGCGCTTGAGGCGCTCGGGCGCACCAAGGACGCGGCGCGTGTGTACTTGGCCGTGATCCAGGAGAATCGCGACTCCGTGGTCGGGGTGTACGCTGCGGATCGACTGCACGGCCTCGTGAAGGCCAGGCCTGGACCCACGTCTGAGGCGAAGGCGGTGCAGAAGGCGCTCGCGCGCCTGCCTCAAGCCGTGCCCGCGCTGCTCAACGATCAGCGACAGGCGCTCAGTTGCACGCTCAGCTTCGGCAACCCGCCGACCACGCTGGACAGCCTTCCCCTCACAGTCTCGATCCAGAATCGCGCGAACCTGCCGCTTGAGATCACGCCCATCGGCCCCATCGAGAGCCGCGCTGCGTTGCTGCTGTCGGCCGCCGTGGTGGGGCAGCGGCCCATCTCGCTCACGCCATGGATCTTCGCGCTCGACCGTCGCATCCAGCTCAAGCCGCTCGAGACGCTCGCGTTCGAGGTGGACATGGCGCGCACGCCCTTGGGTCAGGTGCTCATGGGCGACCCGCTGTCCGGTGCGCTCATCGACGCCACGCTGGTCACCAACTTCCGCCTGACCGCCGAGCACGTCCAGGCCGGTTTCATGGGCAACCTGTCACCTTCGGCGATCTTGCGCATCCCCGCGGTGCAGGTGGATGCAGCCTGGCGCGAGGACGCGATCAGCGAGATCCGCGAGCCTGATCGGCCCGAGGATCTGATGAAGATGGTGCTGCTCGCCTACGACCTGGTGGCGCGTGCTGCGAAGGGCGAGGCGGATCTTGAGGTTTCATGGAAGGTCGTCACCGATGCGTGGATGCGCCTGCCGCCGGTGGCGCAGGCGTGGACCCTGATGGTGCTTCCGAAGGGGCGTCTGGAACCGCTGGCACCGATCCTGGAGGCCGCGAAGGTCGCCACCGACGAGCGCGTGCGCATGAGCTACCTGCTGCACTGGGTCGGGTCGCCGGATGACGCGCAGTTGGCGGCGGCGGAAAGGCAGGGTGGTCGCGTCGCGGGCGTCGCGGCGGGTGTGCGAGGCCTGCTGCAGTCGAAGGCGCGCGACCAAGCCGACGTGAGTCAGGAGCTGGGCGGCGGCAGCGCGTTCGGTGGCGAATCGCCTTCGGACGGTCGCTGATCGGCGCGTGCGGCATACCACGCCACCGTTGTGCTCCATGCTCCAACGTCGCTCGGCGGCTCGATGGGTCTGGTGCGCATGGCCTCCGTCACGCGTCGCGCCAGCCCGGGCATGATCAGCAGACCACCCGCAACCACGATCAACATCTCCACGCAGCGTGAGACAAGTTCCGCGGCGAGCGCCTCGGGGGTGGTGATCCCGGAGATCGCCGGTGCAAGGATGGCCACGATCCATTCGCGCACACCCAGCGCGCTTCCAAGGAACGGAATGGCGTTGGAGACGTTTCCGGCCGCGCCAAGTGCGAGGGATGTCATGGGATCGATCGAGCAGCCGGTCAGCGTGAAGGCGGCATGCACGCGCACGGCAGACAGCAGCAACTCCACGCAGCGCATCAGGAGCGCGCGCAGGAAGGCCGAACGCCGCCAGCGGAGATCCACCAGCGCACACGCAAGCAGTGCGAAAGTCATGGGTGCCGCGATCCAGGAGGCGCCGTCCACATGTCGCACGATCCACAGCGAGATGCCAAGCCACGCACCCGCGATCAGCGTGAGCAGCGTGGATTGCACCGCCAGCAGCACGCTCACCGGCACGGGAATGCCGTGGACCTGACTCTGATAGGCGATGCGGCCGACCAGTCCGGCCTGCACGGGGGTCAGATTTCCAAGCGCACTCGCGAGCGTGAGCGCGAACATCTCGCCGAAGCCAAGCGTGGACAGCCTCGCGACGCGATTGGTCAGGATCTGCAGCGAAAGACTGGTGAGCGCAAAGGCGCACAGGATCGCCAGCGGAAGCGCGACAAGCCATGTGGGAGATGGATGTCGAAGCGCGGCCCATGCGGACTCGGCGACGGCCCGATGCTCGGCCAGATTCCATGTCGCGACCACAAGCAGCGTCACGCCAATCAGGTAGGCCATCACGCGGCGCCTCGATGCCCGCGGCCAGTTCATCGATCGCGCACGTCGGGAGGAGGGGTGTCACCACCGCCGCCGCGCTCCGCAAGTTTCGCGTGCTTGTACAGCGTGTTCTCGGCGACCATGATCGCCAGCAGCAGTCCCTCGCGCCCATCCAGGAACCCGCGCCTGAAGATGTAGGTGCGCAGGAAGCTCCACACGGCGCGGATGAACGCGCGGACGATGCCTGAGCGCTTGCCTCGCGCCCACGCCTCGGCCGCGCCAAGCGACGTGTACCGATTCATCTTCTGCAGCGCATGCTCGATCGAGCGATGCGTGTCATGCAGCAGGGGTGCATGCAGACGGGCGAGGGGGCCTTCGAACATCAGTCGCTCGTGCACCTGATCATCGGAGTAGCGCGCCTTTCCGCAGCGGAACAGACGTGGCACGCGGTCGGGCCACCAGCCGGAGTGCAGCATGTAGCGACCGCAGAAGCGCGAGAGGCGGGGCAGCGCGTAGACGTCGGCTTGCGGATTCCGGATGGCGCCACGGATTTCCTCGGCCAAGGCTGGAGAGACCTGCTCGTCGGCGTCGAGCGCCAGGATCCAGTCGCCGGTGGCCAGGGCGACCGCACGGTTCTTCTGAGGTCCGAAGCCAGGCCAGACGTCGGTTCGGTGCACCTGCGCACCACGGGCGGCGGCGATCTCGCAGGTGCGATCTCGACTTCCATGATCCAGCACGATGCGCTCGTCTGCGAACGCGACCGAATCAAGGGTGGCCCCGATGCGGGGTTCCTCGTCGCGCGTGATCAGCACCACGCTCAGGCGTGGGGGGTCGCTTGCCATGGAGGCATGCTAGATGCTGTGGCTGTGGGATTCACCCACGCGTGGTCAGGAGTTCCTCGTAGAGCCCGACCCAGCCATCGACCATGCGTTCCAGTGTCCATGGCTCCACCGTGGCACGGGCGGCCTGCGATCGCGCCTGCAATCGATCTCGCGTCAGCAACTCGGCGGCACCATGATCCCATGCGTCCTGATCGGTCGGGTGCGCAAGCACGCCATTCTCGAGCGGTCGAATCAGGTCCACGGCACCCGTGAACGAGCTGGCGATCACGGGAAGCCCGCACGCCATGGCTTCCAGCACGCTGTTCGGCATGGGGTCGTACAGCGACGGAAGAATGGCGATGTCGCTGGCGCCCAGACATGGCCGGGGATCCTGCACGGTCCCCATCCAGTGGGTCCTGTCAGCCACCCCCAGCGCCTTCGCGAGCGACTGGAAACGCGATGTGCTGCGATCGCGTCCCACCACCAGAAGGTGGACATCGCAGGACAACGCGGCCAGAGTTCGAAGAGCGGTGCGCAGGCCCTTGCGCTCGAATCCGGATCCAAGAAACAGCATCACGCGCGCTCCCTGCGCGATCCCAAGCGTGCGGCGCACGGCTGCGCGGTACTCTGATCCAAGTCCAGGATGAAAGCGTCCGCAGTCGACGCCATTGCGGATGACGCGAATGAGCGATGTCACGCCGGGGAAGTGCCTGGCGACATCGCGCGCGACGAAGTCGGAGTTCGCGATGACCGCGCGAAGTCGGGGATCTTCGAACATGCGGCGCTCTCGCGACAGCGTCGCCCGGTGATAGGGCGACATGCGCACGAGTGCCCGCCGCCAGGCTGGCAGCGTCGGGAGCCAACGCTCCAGCCAGCTCGCATGCACACCATCGCCGGCGCGAAAGACGGTGGCGCCAGCCACGCGCTCATGCGACTGCACGATGTCGAAGCGTTCGCGGCACATGCAACGCGAAACCGCAGCATCGAACGCAAGATCGCGCCAGATACGGCCAAGATAAGGTGGATCCAGTCGGATTCCCTGAAGTCCAGGTTGGTCAGGCCAACGCCGCGCAAGGATCGTCACGTGCACCTCGCGATGCGTTCGAAGCCGCTCGATCGCGCGCTCGATGATTCGTTCGGCACCGCCGCCCGGCGTATAGCGCTGTCGCACGAAGGCGATGCGGATCGGCGCCGTTACGGGACCGCCGGTCATCACGCGGAGGGCTGGATGCCCAGATCGCGCACCGTGAACAGCGCGTCAAACACGATGCCTGTGGCCTCGATGTTCTGACGCGCGCCCTCCATGCGATCGATCGTGCAGATCACATGGGTCACGTTCGCGCCAGCCGCCCGCAGCACCTGCACGGCTTCCAGGGCCTGACCGCCAGTTGTGGCCACGTCCTCCACGAAGACCACATGATCGCCCGGATCCAGCTTGCCTTCGAGCTGCTTGGCGGTGCCGTAGTCCTTCTTCGCGTTGCGCACGAAGAGGCAGGGGAGGCCGCTGGCCATGCTGGCGGCGCTGACCAGCGGAATGCCACCGAGTTCCGCGCCGGCGAGCCGCGTGGTGCCGGTCGGCACCCGCGCCGCGAACATGGTGCCAAGCTCCTTCAGGATCTCGGGCCGCGTGCTGAAGAGGTACTTGTCCAGGTAGTAGTTGCTCGTCTTGCCGCTGCGCAAGGTGAATGTTCCGCGCAGCAGCGCGACCTTGGCAATCTCTTCGGCGACGGACTTTCGATCCATGAGCGCAGCATAAGGCCACACCGACCAAGCGAGGAATCAGGTTGGCGCCCCACAGCGAGCACGACAGGGCGCAGCCAGCGGCGCCACCCGGTGCCGAGCGCCATTCGGGGTCCACCCGCGGCAACTACACTGCGCCCCGCATGGCGTCTGTCTGCTTCTACTTCCAAGTGCACCAGCCGTTCCGTCTTCGTCGCTACTCGGTGTTCGACAGCGATCCGTTCTACTTCGACGCCACCGCCAACGAGAGCATTCTGCGCAAGGTCGCGGACAAGTGCTATCGACCGGCGACCACCAAGATCCTCGACCTGATCCGCCGCCATCAGGGTCGCTTTCGAGTCAGCTATTCGATCAGTGGTGTGGCGCTGCAGCAGTTCGAGCAGTGGGCCCCGGACGTGATCGAGCTGTTCAAACAGCTCGCCGATACCGGCGCCTGCGAGTTCATCGCCGAGACCAGCCATCACTCGCTCAGCTTCCTCTTCAGCCGCTCCGAGTTCGAGGAGCAGGTCGGCATTCAGGAGGCGATGATCAAGCGGCTCTTCGGACAGACCCCGCAGGTCTTCCGCAACACCGAGCTCATCTACTCGAACGAGGTCGGTGGGCACATCGCGTGGATGGGTCGCCATCGCGGCGTGATCTGCGAGGGCGTGGATCGTCTGCTCGGCTTCCGCAGCCCGAACTATCTCTATCGCACGCCGGCGCACGGCACGCCGCCGGGCAAGAGCCCGATGATGCTGCTCCTGAAGAACTACCGCCTGAGCGACGACATCGCCTTCCGCTTCAGCGACCGCAACTGGAAGGAATGGCCGCTCACGGCCGAGAAGTTCGCCCGCTGGGTCAACCAGATCAACGGCGACGGCAACGTCTGCAACCTGTTCATGGACTACGAGACGCTGGGCGAGCACCAGTGGAGCGAGACGGGCATCTTCGAGTTCCTTGACGCGATGCCCGCCTACATCCACGACGTGAATCCCGGGCAGAACGAGTTCCTCACGCCCAGTCAGGTGCTCGACACGTACAAGCCCGTGGGCGAGTACGACGTGCTCAAGCCCATCAGCTGGGCCGACACCGAGCGCGATCTCAGCGCCTGGCTTGGCAACCCGCTGCAGGACAACGCGATCCAGGAGATCTACCGGCTCGAGCCCGCCGTGCGCGAGAAGCACGCGCAGGGTGATCCGTGGATCCTGGAGGACTGGCGCAAGCTCACCACCAGCGATCACTTCTACTACATGTGCACCAAGTACTGGGCCGATGGCGACGTGCACAAGTACTTCAGCCCCTATGACAGCCCCTACGACGCGTACATCAACTACATGAACGTGCTCGACAACCTGCGGGTGCGTGCAGGTGTGTGATGGCCGCGTCGGCCTGAGGCGCCGACGTCGGGCGGGAGAGGTCGCCTGATGTGCGGCCTCGTCGGCTGGGTCGATCCCTCTCCGGCCTCGCGCGAGGTGCTGCAGCGCATGTGCGACGCCGTCGCGCATCGTGGCCCCGACGCGGACGGCTTCCATCTGGACGGCGAGGCTGCGCTTGGCCACCGTCGGCTCGCCGTGATCGACCTTGAGGCGAGCCGTCAGCCCATGCGCACCGCGGACGGCCGCTTCGCGCTGGCCTACAACGGCGAGCTCTACAACTTTCAGGAGCTCCGGAAGGAACTCGAGACCGCAGGGTGCCGATTCCGAACCGCGGGAGACACCGAAGTGGTCCTGCAGTCCTTGGCCATGTGGGGTCCTTCGGCCGTGCGCCGGTTCGAGGGCATGTTCGCGCTGGCGCTGTGGGACGCGCGCGAGCGGTCCATGCTGCTGGCTCGTGATCCACTGGGCATCAAGCCGCTGCATTACGCATGGGATGGGTGCCGCCTGCTCTTCGGATCGGAGATCAAGGCGCTGCTCCCGCATCCCTCGGTCTCGCGCGACATCGACCTCGACGCCATCCGCCTGTACCTCGAATGCCAGTTCATCCCGGCGCCGCACACGGTCTATCGCGCGATCCGCAAGCTGCCGCAGGCGCACACGCTGCTGCTGCGGGGTGGAAGCGTCCGGCTCGAGCGCTTCTGGCGGCCATCCAGCCTGCCGCGCATCGAGCTCTCGGAAGCCGAGGCGGAGGAGGCGCTGGACCGCGAACTGCGCGCATCGGTGGCTTCCATGCTGGTGGCTGATGTGCCGCTCGGCGCGTTCGTGAGCGGCGGCATCGACTCAAGCCTGGTGGCCGCAGTGATGCAGTCGATGCGCACATCGCCCGTCGACGTGTTCAATGTCGGGTTCACCGATCCCGGAGCGCAGAGTGAACATGCGCACGCGCGGCGGGTGTCCAAGCACATCGGTGCCACCATGCACTCGCTCATGCTGTCCACGGACGATGTGCCGCAGGTTCTTGAGCCATGTGTCGATCTCTTCGACGAGCCCTTCGGCGACCAGGCCGCGCTGCCCACGTTCCTGCTGTCGGGCCTCGCCAAGAAGCACGTCACGGTGGCGCTGACCGGCGAAGGTGCCGACGAGGTCCTTGCCGGATACGGCAACTACGCCCGCGCGCTCCGACAGTCGCGCATGGTGGCGCGCATGGGCGCCGCGTGGTCACCGCTGCCGTGGATCTACCCGTGGCTTCCAGCTGCCGCGCGGAAGGACCGCATGCTCAAGGCAGCCTCGCGTCCGCTGAACCGGCGCTACGTCACCATCCCAAGCATCCTTGACTCGGAGGTGCACGCCTCGGTGCTCGCACCGGCCATGCTTCGAGCGACCGGAGCATTGGCCGCGAACTCGCTCGAGCACCTCGCCGCCGCGCACCACGATGCGTGCGACAGTCCTGACTATCTTGACCGCATGCTGCATGTGGACACGAACCTGTGGCTGCCGGATGACCTGCTCACCAAGGTCGACCGGACCACCATGGCCCACTCGCTCGAGGCGCGCGTGCCGTATCTCGACCATCGCTTCGTCGAATTCGCCTCGCGCCTTCCGCCTCACCTGAAGATCGGCTCGCTCGGCGGAAAACACCTCCTGAAGCGCGTGGCGCTGCGCTACCTGCCGCAGGAGATCGTGCTGCGCCCGAAGCAGGGATTCATGCTTCCGCTGCAGCACTGGCTCTCGCACGGACTGCGCACCGCCACCGAGCGCGCCCTGTCGCCGCAGGGACTGGCCCGTCGCAACATCGTGCGCCCCGCGGTACTCGAGCGCCTGCGCCGCGAGCAGTTCGGCCCAAGGGCGCGCCACTCGATCCGAACATGGGCACTGCTCGCGCTGGAGCTCTGGTTCGAGCGCAGGCATCCGGAGTTCGCGCTTTGAAACTTCGAGTGCTGCACACCGAGTCCTCGACCGGCTGGGGCGGGCAGGAGATCCGGATCCTCACCGAGGCACGCGGCATGCTGGATCGCGGTCACGAAGTCACGCTGGTCACGCCGACCGAGGCGGAGATCGCACCGGCCGCCGAGGCGCGTGGCATTCCGACGGTGCGACTGCCGATCGGGCGCAAGGACGCGAAGGGCCTCGCCGCAATGCGCATCTGGCTTGGACGCAACGCCCGGCGATTCGACCTCATCAACACGCACAGCTCCACCGACACATGGCTCGTGGCTGTCAGTCGTCTGTCGATCTGGCGCGCACCGCCCATCGTGCGCACGCGTCACGTGAGCACGCGCGTGAACAACCACCTGCCGACGCGCTGGCTCTATCAGGGCGCCACGCGTCACATCGTGACAACCGGTGAGGCTCTGCGGCAGCAACTGCACCGCGACAATGGGTACGACCTCGCACGCATGACTTCGGTGCGTACCGGCATCGATCTCTTGCGGTTCCAGCCGCGGGATCGCGCCGGTGCGCGCGCGTCGGCGAGGGTTCCCGAGCGACCAACGCTTGGCATTCTGGCCACACTGCGCGACTGGAAGGGCCATGTACAACTGCTCGAGGCCTGGCACGCGCTGCGGTCCGGGTTTCCAACATGGCAACTGCTGGTGGTGGGGCATGGGCCGCAGTGGGACAGTCTGCACGCGCTCACCGAACGGCTCTCGCTGGGCGACTCGATCCGCTTCGTAGGCAACCAGAATGACACGCCGCTGTGGCTGAACTGCATGGACGTCTTCTGTCTTCCGAGTTTTGGCGACGAAGGCGTGCCGCAGGGACTCATGCAGGCGATGGCGTGCGGCGTGCCCGCCGTCAGCACGCCCATCGGTGCGATCGCCGAGGCCCTGCAGGACGGTGTCACCGGCTTCATGACTCCGCCGCGCGATCCAGCGAGGCTTGCGGACACGCTGCGGCGGCTGATGTCCGACGCACCGCTGCGCGAGCGCTTCGGAGCGGCCTCGGGGGACTTCGCCCGTCGGAACTTCGGCATCGACGTGATGCTCGACGCCATGGAGCGTGTCTTCAAGCAGGTCATGACGTGCCGGAGCGACCGCTGACATGTGTGGTATCGCCGGATTCTTTGGTGCGGAGGTCACGGATCCGGCGTGCGTGGATCGGATGCTCGCGGCGCTGCGCCGCCGAGGTCCCGATGCACAGCATGTGCGGCGATTTTCGCAGAACTTCTCGCGCATCCAGGATGAGCGACCCGCTCCGAACGCCCTGATCCACGCGCGACTGTCGATCATCGATCCACGACCCGAAGCTGACCAGCCGATGGTCAGCGACGATGGACAGGTCTGGCTTTGCTACAACGGAGAGGTCTACGACTGGCAGCGTCACGCGGAGGAGCTCAAGGCGCGCGGGGTCCAGTTCCGCACCCGGTCCGACACCGAGTTCATTCTGCGCGGCTACCTGGCGTGGGGCGTCGAAGCGCTGCTGCCGCGGCTCCGCGGCATGTTCGCCTTCGTGATTGTGGATCTCCGTGCCCGGCAGGTGCACGGCGTGCGCGATCGCATGGGTCTGAAGCCGCTGGTGTTCTCGCATGGCCCACACGGCTTCGGCTTCGCGTCGACGGTGCGTGCGCTGCTGCCCTGGGTGCCCCCGGCTCGACGCGCGCTTGACCAGGTCGCGCTCGACGCGTTCCTCGCCCACCGCTACGTGCCGGCACCCGCCACGATCATCGAGGGCATCCGTCGGCTCGAGCCCGCGCATCGTCTGCAGTACGACCTGCGCACGGGACAGCTTCAGCGGCACCGCTGGTGGAGCCCGCGTGACGAGGTCGATCGGGATCCACGCGACTGGCATGCGGTGCTCGACGAGGCGGTCCGCATCCGCACGGTCGCCGATCGGCCGGTCGGCGTGTTCCTTTCCGGAGGGATCGATTCCAGCACCGTGGCCGCGCGCCTCGCCGCGCTCGGGCATCGGGACCTGACCACCTTCACGGCAGGCTTCGAGGATCCGCGATTCGACGAGTCCGCCACGGCGGCGCGCATCGCGTCCACGCTTGGCGTGCCGAACCGTCGCGTGTCGATCCCGGCCAGCATCGCGAGCGACTTCGATTCGATCATCGAGGATCTCGACGAGCCCTTCGCCGATCCGAGCGCTTTTCCCATGTGGTACCTCTCGCGCGAGACCACCAAGCATGTGAAGGTGGTGCTCGGCGGCGACGGGGGAGACGAACTCTTCGCCGGCTACAAGCGCGTCGCCAGGCACCTTCGTTCGCGCTGGCGTGGTGCGCTTCGGCTTCCGCTGCCGATCGTTCCGGCTCCTTCAGGGCGCGGCTGGCGGAAGTGGTGCGATCGCATGCGCATGGGATGGCTCGATTCGTACGCCATCGCGTTCTCCGGCATGACGCCGGGGCAGCGTCTCTTCCTGCAGCCCGATGGCGCGAAGATCTCGACGCACGCCTGGCGGATGCCCGAACTGCAGGGACTCGACGCACGTGAACGGCTGCTCGAGATCGACCTCGCGAACTACCTGCCGGAATACATCCTCCGCAAGGGTGATCTCTGCACGATGGCGCACGGTCTGGAACTGCGCCTGCCGCTGCTCGATCATCGCTGGGTCGGGCGTGTCCGGGCGCTTTCGCGGGCGGAACGCTTCACGAACCCGCCCAAGGGCCTGCTTGTCTCGGCGGCTCCGGAACTGAGGTCCCTCGATCTGCTGCACGCCCCAAAGAGGGGATTCAATCCACCGCTCCGTACCTGGCTGCAGCAGGATCTGCACCAGCGCGTGGACTGCATGGGTCCGCAACTGGAGGCGCTCACCGCAGGGCGTGTGCGAGGGGGTCGGGTGCAGGCCATGGTGCAAGCCAGCGCGTCGGATGCACGTCTGGACGAGTCGATTCTTTCGCTCGTCGTGCTTGCCACCTCGCTACATCAGCTGGCAGGTCTGCGCTAGATCGCATCGCGCGCCACGCCTGAACAGCTCTCGCGCACAACAAGTCTTTCGTACAACGTGGCGTGTGCCTCGAGATACGTCGTCAGTGAGCAGCGTTTGGAGATGAAAGACTTGGCTTGCGCACCGAACTTCTGTCGGCATGCGGTATCGCGCACCAAGTGCGAGACGGCCTCGGCGAGTTGAGACTCGTCATGCACGATGATTCCCGTCACGCCGTCCTCCACAATTTCACGCACGCCCCCGACATCAACCGCCACGACGGGTACTCCAATCAAGGCCGCTTCGATCAGCGAGAGCGGTACACCCTCGTTGTCACTCGTCAGGACCAGCACGTCGATTGCACTCAGGACCACTGCTATGTCCTCGTGCCAATCGAGCAGCCGTACGTTGGGGAGCACGGAGGCGGTCCGCGCAACCGCATCATGAAGCGGACCATTGCCCACCATGACAAAGGTGGCGTCTGGAACCGCTGCAGCGACACGCAGGAAACGATCCGGTCGCTTGATGCCGGTCAAGCGACCTACAAAGCCAACGATCACGCCGTCATGCGGTAGCCCGAGGGATGTGCGTGCCATGTATCGGTCGTGGCGCTGCAGTGTCCGCGCTGCAGGAAGAATCGTCGAAGACCGTTGTTCATGGATGACACGTGCCTTCAGCAGATCGCGTCGCGTTGTGTCACCGACGACGAGTGCATGGGTCGTCACGAGACGCAAGAAACGCTCGATCGTGGTGACGATACGCGTCATGGATGGCGAGAAGTATCCGTGCAGCAAGTGCCCGTGGTAGGTGTGCACACGTACGGGTACGCGGGCAAGCACAGCTGCGATGCGACCGATCACACCGGCCTTTGCCATGTGCGTGTGCACGATGTCGGGCTTCAATCGGCGCAAGGTGCCGATGAGAGCAAACAGCGACCGAAACTCTCCGACAACATCGAGTGAGCGTCTCAGGCCGCGGGCCGTGATCACTTCGGCCGGAACCGCACGATTCTTGAGATAGTCACCCTCATTGTCGATGGGTGTCCCGCGTACCACCGATTGCGTGAAGCGTTGACGGTCGAGACCCTGCAACAAGTCGACCAACATCACCGACGGTCCGCCGATGTTTGTGCGCGTGAGGATGTGAACGACACGAATCATGGATGTGTCTGATGCCACCACTGGCCGGTGCGTGCCAGCAAGCTCGTCAGCCGCTTCAGCAGCGCCTGCGCCGCATCCGTCGGCAAATCAGCGTTGGCAAAGCCGGCAAGTCCGCACATGCCCGCATGCTACGGCGCTAACCACCGCGCTTCGCGATCACCCGCCCTTGCCGCTCAGAATCAGCACCAGCGTGCCAAGCCACTCCTTCAGGCACGTCTCGCTCTGGCTCAGGGCGATGCCGCGTGGCAGCAGCATGGTCATCGAGAATTGCTCCGCCTTGCCGCGCGTCTGCATGTCGCACGGCAGATCGATCACCTCCACGCCATGGCCCTCGTAGATTCGCCTCGCGCGCATCATGTGATAGGCGCTCGTCGACAGAATGATCCGCTTCACGCCCAAGGGGCGCAGGGCCGCCATCACGCCCTCACTCTCGTCCTGCGTGTAGCGCGCCGGCGCCCCGCACACGATCTTGTCCTCGGGCACCCCACGTCGTGCCGCCAGCCGCTTCTGCCAGTCGGCAAAGGCCGAGGCACCATCGACCGGATTGATCCCGTCGCCGAACGTAAGAAGGGGAGCCTTTCCTGCGAGGAATGCCTCCACCCCTCGCTCGAAACGATCACCGCTCCGGTTGAAGAAATCAAAGCTGCCATCGTCGCGCTTGTGCACGGACTGGTCGCCCGCCAACACCACGATGGCGTCCGCCTGGGGTAGATCTTCGATCCTCACCGCCCGCGTCTGCGCCTCCAGAGACTGGGCAAGCCACGTCGCCACCAGGGGCGTGCTGAACACGTACATCTCGGTGCAGCCAAGCATCGCGATCCAAAGTCCCCACGTGCGTGCTGGTGCCGCACTGCCATGGCGTATGCGCCTCCAGATCAGCCACAGCCCGATCGTGATCAGCACCAACCCCACGCTTGAGGGCATGAACAACGTGGCGTACCAGCGCGTCGGGACCAGGTTCACGCCGCGAAGCCTACCGACCTGCCCAGAATGGCCACGCCGTAGCATTCGGCGATGCCGCATCGTTTTCTGCGCCGCCGTTTCGCCACAGCCCTTGCAGCAATCGGGCTTCTCGTGTCCTCCGTCCACGCGCAACAGAACGCTCCGCCACCACAATCCGAACCCTGGCTCGTCGCGCTTGGACTCCGCGTGGCAACCATCGAGCGCCGTGCACCGGTGGAAGACCGTGTGGTTCTGGTGCCCGATGAGGCCACCTTCTTGGACGAGCTGTCCCGCTGGAGCCCCAAGGCACGCTGGCCCATCCTGATCGAGGACGACATCTACGCCCCCATGTTCGTGCGTGCGTTCGCCCCCAAGCGCATCGTGCGTCGCACCGACCGCATCGCACCACCAAAGGACTCCGCGGCCCTGAAGATCACCATCGATCGTGCCGTTACGCGCGCGTTCGGCGGCGACTCGAACGCGCAATCACCCGCACAGGCCATGGAGGCCGCGCGCATGTCTCCCACCGGCATCGCGGCCTACACGCAGTCCGATCCAGCCTTCGTCGCCGCCGCGGCGCTCGCCGCAGGTCACGGCATGTTGCCCATGCAACTCGACGGTGACTTCGGCGCACCGAACGACCGCATGGACGCGACCACCTTCGGCAAGCTCGATGCCGCCGTGTCTCAGCTGTTCGACTCCGCGCAACTTCCCTACCAGTCCATGGGTGACACACTGGATGCCCTGGCGATCTGCCGCACCATAGCGCTGCAGGCCTCGCCCGACCTGCCACCCGACCGCGTTCCAACGTTGCCCGGCGTACCCGCCGTCAAGCCCGGTGAGCCCGTCGCCACCACCGACGCACTCTGTCGCGGCGCGGACGGCAAGCGCTACGCGGTCGCGGGCTCCATCTTCGGTACCGGCGCGCGAAGCACCTATGCAGCCATGTGCAGCCTGTTCCTTGCACGCACCTCGCTGTTGGCGGTGGACTGCTACGGCGACGTGCAGCAGTTCGCGGCCTACGGGCTTTCCGGCATCTCCGACGGCTTGGGCCAGGCTGGATTCCAGGTGACCGAGAGCGTCGGCACCGAGGCACGCTTGCTCGCTTGGCGCGACCGACTGCTCGCCGGGTTCAACGCCGATCTGCTGTTCATGAACACCTCGGGCAACGCCGACTTCTTCGACCTGGGTGTGCCTGGCCAGACAACCGCAGCCAACCGCGGAGGTCCCGGCGATGTTCCAGTGCTCTCCAAACCCATCGCGCTTCACCTGATCCACTCCTTCTCGCTGCAGCAGGCCGCGAATCGAGAGACCATCGGAGGTCGTTGGCTCGACGCTGGCGCCTACGCCTATGTGGGCAGCGTGCATGAGCCGTACTTGCCCGCGTTCGTGCATCCGCGTCAGGTGCTTGAGCGGCTCATCAATGCCGTCCCGTTCGCGGTCGCCGCGCGCCAGTGGGACGGTCCGTTCGCGCTTCCATGGCGCGTGCAGGTGCTTGGCGATCCGCTCATGCTGTGCGCGGCGCCCAAGGGAATCCCGGTCGCGGAGCGGATCCCTCCCACGCCGTTGCTGCCGGGCGAGGAGGACGTCTTCGCCGCCTGCAAGGCCGCCCTCGAGCGCACCAAGAGCGATCGTGACGGATCCGCCACCGCGCTTGCAATCCGTCAACTGGTGCTCGCAGGGCGTGACGCTGCTGCGGCGCAGTTGTGGGCGCTCAGCGCTGCGCAACCTTGGGCCGCACGCGTGGCTCCCACGGCGATCGAGCCGCTGTTTCGCCAGCGCGATCCCGACGCGTTCCTCAAGGCCTATGCGCTCATCGCGGAACCAACGCCAAGACAGCGCGACATGCTGTGGCAGCTCTGGGGAGGGCGACTGGATCGACTCAAGGATCCCGAGTCGTTCATCCTTTTCGAGCGCGCGGTGCGTACCACGTGGCCCAGCATGGACTGGCAGCGACTGCTGCCACCCATGTCGAAGGTGTGCGGCGCCGAACGCGCCCGTGCCGCACTGCTCAAGGCGAAGGATTCGACCCAGAACCCGCAGCAGCGGGCTGCACTCGAGGATCTTCTGAAGTCCGCCTGACGGTTGGAACCTCAGCGGCGTTCACGGCATCCTTCGCGGTGGCGCCCTGCGCCGCCACCGTGCCAATGCGCGCACGGATGGTCGAAGGATCCAGGTCGAACGCCTTCGAGGCCGCGCCACCGGTGCCGCGATCGGCGGCTTCCAGCGCCGCGGCCACCACCGCCATGGTTCCGTTCAGCGTCGGGTGCAGTCGATCGCGCTGCAGCAGGGGCCCTAGATCGGTCTCGCACCAGTCGCGGTTGCAGGCGCGCACGGGCTTGCCATCCAGCACGCGGCGCACCAAGTCGTACAGATCCACCAGCATCACAGTCGGGCGATCCGCGCACCAGCTGCGGATGCGTGTGTTCAGTCTCGCAAGACACTCCGGATCCGGCACCATCGCCTGCGAGATCATGCCTCCCCCGATCGCGGACTGCATGTCAGGCAGGTCGCCAAGCACCATCGGCACCCCGGATCGGACCAGCGGTTCCAGCTCACTCAGGCCGCGCTCCAGCAGTGCCATGCGATCGTCGCAGTTCTTCGGCATCGGTCCGCGCGTGCCGCCAATGCCATATGCGTTCCAGAAGAGCCAGTCCACCGCCAGCACGAGCGACGGCCGATCCTCAAGCGCCTGCCGAACGCTTTCGCGGGCGAAGCGCGCCGGATCGCTGAAGTACATCGACGTGGCGTGCGAGGTCACGCGCATGTCGGGTTCGCGGGCCGCCGCCTGCAGCAGCGTGCGCATGTCCACGCCTACCACCACGCTGCGTCCATCCTGCTGCGCGGTGCGAAGCCGCACACCGAAACCGTCGCTCACGCTGGCGCCGATCACCACGATCTTGCGAAGCGATTCAGGTGCCTCGGCGCGCACGACAATCGTGCACGCAAGCAGCGCCAGCGTGCACCACGCCGCAGTACGGCCGGGGCTCCAGAGGGCTCTCCACGCGAATCGCATGGGAAACATCCTAGGGCACGAGGCTCACGGTTCAGACCTTGTAATAGTCGCGATACCAGCGAACGAAGCGGTCCACGCCAACCTCGACCGACGTGCTTGGCTTGAATCCAAGATCGCGCGCCAGATCGTCGCTGTCGGCCCGGGTCTCCGGAAGATCCCCCGCTTGCATGGGAAGCATCGTGATGGTCGCGGTGCGACCCAAGCATCGCTCCAGCAGCGCGATGTAATGCATCAGGGGCACGGACTGTCCGCCGCCGATGTTGTAGAGGCGCCATGGCGCGCTGCTTGTCTGCGCCTTCGGGCTCTGTGAATCAAAAGTCGGATCAGGGACTGCCACTCGATCCGAAGCACGCACCACCCCCTCCGCAATGTCCTCCACATAGGTGAAGTCGCGGGTGTGATTTCCAAAGTTGTAAACCTCAATCGGTTCACCCGCCAGGATCGCCTTGGTGAACTTGAACAGCGCCATGTCGGGGCGGCCCCACGGTCCGTACACCGTGAAGAATCGAAGCCCGGTGGTAGGCAACTGAAACAGATTACTGTAACTGTGCGCCATCAGTTCGGTGGCACGCTTGGTGGCGGCGTAGAACTGCGCGGGGTGATCGGCGGGATCGTGCGTGCTGAAAGGCATCCGGCGGTTCAGGCCGTACACGGAGCTTGTGCTGGCATAGGTCAGGTGTTCCACCTCACCCTGTCGGCAGCACTCCAGCACGTTGGCCGTGCCGACGAGGTTGGTCTGCACGTAATCCTCGGGGTGCGAAAGCGAATGCCGCACACCCGCCTGGGCGGCCAGGTGGATCACGCGCCGGGGCTTGCGCTCCTGGAACACCTGCTTCAAAGTCCCCATGTCGGCCAGGTCACCGCGAATGAAGTCAAAGCCCTTGCTTGCGCCCAGTCGCGTCAGCCGAGCCTGCTTCAAAGTGGGGTCGTAGTAACTGTTCAAGTTGTCGAATCCCGTCACGGTGTCGCCGCGATCCAGCAGTCGCTGGGTCACGAAGGATCCGATGAAGCCTGCGGCACCCGTCACCAGCACGTGCATCGGCGCACTTTAGGCGAAACGCGGATCCATTGCCGCAGCAGATGCATCCACAAGTCCACGCACGGCGCGAACCCGCCGCGTCATGAACAACGCATCCAATCGCGCTCGATTCGCCGGCTCTCCGCCCCGATCCCGCTCCGCATGCCACAGGTGCAGCACACAGGTGCCCGCCGGGGCCTGCCGAATGCGCAGTCCGTGTCGTAACAGGCGCACGCACAAGTCACTGTCCTCGTAGCCCCAACCCACATAGCTCTCGTCGAAACCGCCGACCGCCTGAATCGCATCCGCCGGCACGCTGAAATTGCAACCACGCATCAGTCGCCAGTTGGTGCCGCGGAAGGCCATCCCAAGCATCCGCACCTGATCCATGGCGCCACCCAACACGGGCGCCATGCGGTTCAGTTCACCGCACCGCACTCGGCGCCGCAGTTCGCGAAGATTCCACGTGTGGGGGAACTGCTCACCCCGCTCGCAGGCCTGCGTCACGGCCGGCGACAGCAGCAGTCGACTGCCGCGAAGAATCACGCCGCGGCGCGAACCTTGCAGATGCCCCTGCACAAAGCCGTTTCTGGGAACACAGTCGCCATCCAGAAAGCACAGGTGCGCACCCTGCGCACGCTCGATGGCACGGTTCCGTGCCGCCGCAGCGCGAAAGCCCTGATCCTCATGCCACAGGTAGTGCAGTCGGCCTTCGAAGGCTGTCATGAATCCACGCGCCACCTCGCGCGTAGGGGGGCTGCTTCCATCGTCTGACACAAGCACCTCAAAGTCCCTGCGCGATTGCGCAAGCAGTCCACGCAGGACAGCCGCCAACGCCCCGGGGCGGTTGTAGGTGGAAACGATCACGGAAGCGGCGGGGCGTGACATGTTCAGGCGCCTGCACGGCGCCCGTGGCAGCATAGATGCAGCCGACCAACCTGCCGCAGAGCGTTCCTTTCACCGTTAGAATCATCGCATGAATCAACAGGCTTCTCCGGACGCGGCTGAATTCCAGATGGATCAGGGGCTCTCGCTGGTGGATGTATGGCAGTTCGTCCAGCGGCACTTCGTCCGAATCATGGTCTGGGTGGTGCTGGGTTGCATGTTCTACAGCGGCGTGATCGTGCTTCTGCGCAGCTACCTGCCGCGCGCCAGCGTGGCTCGTCAGACGATCCAGTTCACTTTCGACGGCGCCGAGCGCGGAGAGTACCCCAATGGCATGCCTTTCAGCCCCAAGGATGTGCTGGCAGCCCCCGTGCTGGATCAGGCCTATTCGGCGCTGCAACTCTCGGGCTACCTGAAGCCCGAGGACTTTGCCTCGCGCCTCACGATTTTTCAGGGAAGCCGAGACATGGAAATGCTTCAGCTTGAGTACCAGCAGAAGCTTTCCAACACGAAACTGCTGCAACCCGAGCGCGAAAGCCTTGAGCGAGACTTCAAGGCGAAGATGGACGCGTTGCGCGGCCGCGTGTACACGGTGGCATTCGACGCGTCGGAGCTGCCAATCGCCAACGCCACCGCGGAGAGGATTGTCTCGAAAGTCCCCGAGGTTTGGGCCAATTTTGCGCAGGCCACTCGTGGCGTGAAGGACTACGACATCGCGGTGGTCACCACTGCAGCGCTCGCGGGCGACGACTCCTCGGACTACCTGAATCGCGCGGAGACTCTGCGTTCCACGTCTCGCCGCCTCCTCGACAGTGTGCGCAAGCTCGAAGTCATCCCCGGAAGCAATCTGGTCCGCGACAAGACGGGTGGTTCGCTCGGCGATCTTCGAGAGGACATTCAGAACAACTACCGAGTCAGTGTGCTCCCGAGCTACCTCAATCACCTCCGCATCGCTTACGAGAACCAGCCCGAGCGTGTGCGAGACGTGATCAGCATCCGCGTCTCGAATCAGGAGCGCCTGCAGAAACTCGCGACCGCCAAGGCTGAAGAGTTCGGTTCGGCGTTCCGCGAGTACATCACGCTCAACAGTGGTGCGGTGTCGCCATCTGCCTCGGGCGGCGTAGCAGTGACGCAGCCAGGCATGGGGCAGGCGCTTGGGCTTGGCAGCCAGATGCCCGCGATCATGAGTCTGTCCGAGGGCTTCTTCGATCGCGTGATCGCGCAGGGAATCATGTCGCGCGATGTCGAATACCGTCAGAAGCTGAACGAGCGTCAACTTGAAGCGGCCGTGGCAGTTCTGGAAGGTCAGGAGTCGCTCGATTTCGACAAGTGGATCCTGGAGCAGTTGAGCACTCCCGGAAGCAAGGCCTCGCTGCCTGCGGAGCAGGTGCAGAAGGAAGCGGGCACCGCCATCGCGCGCTTGCGTGACTTTGCGGGCCGGGTTCAGGAGATCCACCGACTTCTCTCCGAGAGAAACCTGAACGCCGCAGCCCAGCTGTACCGCAACGAGGATCCCGTGATTGTTTCCAGCGAGGCCGCTGTCACGACAAGCCGCATGATGTTGGGGCTTGTTGCGACGGCGCTTGTGATGTTCGTGTTGGGCGCCGTCTCCGGACTTTCGGCGGACCGCAAGGCACGCTTGGCCTCGTGACGCCCCGCGGGTACGCTTTCTGACATGTTGGGTGCACATCTAGTCCGCCTGCCGGGGCGCATCAAGATCGGGTTGACGGTTGCTGCCGATGCCCTGTTTCTGGCGTCTGCGGTGCTTCTGGCCTACGGGCTTCGCCATGCCAGCTTCGAGAAGTTCGGGGTTCTCCAGGTCTGGTTGGCCGCGTCGGCTTTGATCCTTGGTCCCGGTTGCCTTTGGCTCTGCGGGCTCTATCGCGAAATCACGCGCTACCTCGGCCCCGAATTCGTGGTTCGGGTGGTGAAGGGCTGCGCCCTTGTCACGCTGGTGCTCATCGCCACGGCGTTCATGTACACCGCCACGCGCGAGGGCGCCGAGTTCCCGCGAACCATGCCGGTCATCTTCTTCCTGCTCTCCATGCTGGGGGTGGGGGGCATGCGCCTGGTGGCTCGGTGGGTTCTGCTTCGAGCGGCGCGTCCGAAACACGGAAGTAGGGCGGCCATTTACGGCGCCGGTGCCGCCGGCGTAGGTCTGCATGCGGCCCTCGCGCACGCCGGCACGCATCAGGTGTTGGCGTACTTCGACGACAGCCCCGGTCTTCAGGGGCGGCATGTCCGTGGCGTGCCGGTGCATGCTGGCTTGGATCTGCAGCGGGTGATCGCCGGCCAGAGCGTTGAAGTCCTCCTGCTTGCCCTGCCATCTGCCAGTCGCACGCGCCGGCGCCAGATCGTGGAGCAGGCCACCAAACTCGGCGCGTCGGTGCTCACGGTTCCCACGCTTTCCGAGATTCAGGATGGCACTGCGACCGTGGACCAGCTGCGTCCCGTCCGCATCGAGGAGCTTCTGGGGCGCCCGCCCGCCCAGCCCAATCAAGAGCTGCTGCGTCGGTTGATCGCCGGCAAGCAGGTGCTTGTCACGGGTGCGGGCGGCAGCATCGGCAGCGAGCTGTGCCGGCGCATCATCGCGAACGACCCCGCCACGCTGGTGCTGCTTGACGCATCGGAACAGAACCTGTACGAGATCGAGCGTGAGCTTCGCGAGGAACTCGCACGGCGCAGGTCCTCCATTCGCCTGGAGGCGGTCTTGGCGTCGGTGTGCGACGAAGTCGCCATGGAGCGCGTCTGTCGCACGCATCGCGTGCAGACGCTGTACCACGCTGCGGCCTACAAGCATGTTCCCATCGTGGAGCGCAACGAATGCGCCGGCGTTGAAACGAACCTCTTCGGCACCATCACCGCGGCGCAGGTCGCCGCTCGCACGGGCGTCGAGTCCTTCGTGCTCATCAGCACTGACAAGGCCGTGCGGCCCACCAGCGTCATGGGCACCACCAAGCGCCTTGCCGAGATGGCGCTGCAGGCCATGCAGGCCCAGGGTGGTCATCGCATGACCATCTGCCAGGTGCGGTTCGGCAACGTGCTCGGGTCGTCAGGGTCGGTGATTCCACTGTTCCGCGAGCAGATCCAGCGGGGCGG
>Ga0194130_10001235_pt1 | contig 42220 bp, 38 predicted proteins | sample TA2KigsurfametaG_FD_160084 | JGI IMG/M metagenome (GOLD analysis project Ga0194130, IMG submission 160084) | Freshwater microbial communities from Lake Tanganyika, Tanzania - TA2015050 Kigoma 12 surface | ecosystem: Environmental > Aquatic > Freshwater > Lake | place: Tanzania: Lake Tanganyika...
GAGTTCTTAAATTTTATTTAGGAACTCATTTTTTATGTCTCTACTGATGATTACAAGACCATGCAAGGTTCTATACATCATTAGTAGGGACACCACTTTGTTGCTTTCCACAATATAGATTATGTATATAAAATTACAAAGTAGCTTTAACATTCTTTTAGTATAGTAAGATCGTCTATTTGAAGGCTTATTTGAGCCTCAACAACAAGAACTACGCAGCAAGCTCTAAAATTTACTAAATTGTTTTTTCCTTAGAATAGTAATATTTATGCATTATTACTAGTACAAGCCAGTTAGCAGCCATTGCTGGAACTACATTATCAATAACCGTAATGTCTAGATAATTCCACAATACTACTACTGCTAACCCTGCCCCCATTCCACATAATACAGCTTGCTCGTAAGGCGTGCGATAACCAAATATAGCCATAATAAAAGGCACTGTGACAATTGGCATGTAAAAACCAATTGTGAATATAATAAGTTTAAAGACTGTTGTATCTTTTAAAGATAATAACAGAGCAATAGTCCCAATAATCAGAGAAGTTAGTTATACGAACTGCTAGTAATTCATTTTTTACTTTAATATTAAGGCTTCCTAAAAAATCATGACTAAATAAAATAGATGAAGAATTTATATAACTATCCGCAGTAGACATCGTCATAGCTATTACTCCTACTAACATCAACCCTCTATAGACTGGTATTAATTGGTCAAATATTAGAATTTTTATTACATCCTCAGCAGATATATTAGGAGCTTTGGCTTGTATTACTAACACCAACCAAATCAAAATTAAAAGAATAACAAAACATATTTGAGCACTAATAACAAAAGACCTTTTTGCTTGGTCTATGCTGTTAGCCATGGATATTCTTTGAAAAACTGCGCTGTTAAAACCTGGAATTAAGCAAAATATTTGTTAAAATTATAAAGCTTGATCAAGCCAATCAAAAACCCGCTGGTTATACAATGATCGCGCGAGCATTTCACAATGACCACCACTGCCCTCCTCTTCACAAAAATGAACTAGTTTTTTATTACTAACATTAAGTGCTTTATAAAGCGCAAGTGCTCCATTTGCTATAGGGTCACCTTCTGGTAAAGTAATCAAAGTAGGGCACTGAATATTTTGTGCTATATGAGAAATTCTAAAGTTTTTCATCGATTTAAAAAAATCTTCTAAGCAATTTACATTGAGTGCCCAGAATCCTCTTTGTATTATCCGCCAATAAAGCATTTTATCTATATTTAACAGATTAGAAATTTTGGTAATTGCTGAAGTATTTAAGAGATCGCCGGTATCCCATTGCCCTGGATCTGTTATTAAAGCGGCTATTCTATGTTCATACGCAGCTGCTCTAGCAGCAAGAAACCCTCCAAAACTCCATCCGGCAAGGATTATTTTTTTCTGATCTATTTCTTTTCTAGTTAAAGTATAATTTATTACTGGGGTTACTACGTTTTCCCAATCAGCTCTTAAGTAGCTATTACCTCGAATAAGGTTACGACCTTGGCCAGGACCATCAAATAACAAGCAATTATATCCTCTTTTTAAGGCCGCATCAGCGTGTGCAAAATACATTTCTTGTATGTTTGAATCGTAACCATTCGTGTAAATAATTGTAGGACGAGCATTACCTGAATCATCAACTTTAAGAAAATATGCAGGAAGAGTTGTGGATTCAAAAGGAATTTCGATTATTTCTATAGGCGTTTTAAAAAGCAAAGCAGCTTTTTGGAATACTTCAACTTCTTTATTAAAAGCTGTAATTAACCTACTATCAACAGGGCAACCAAATAATGGAAAATAAGCTGTATGGTAATAATTTGAAGCCCGAAGATACGCCTCGCACGCACTAATTCTATGACCATTTCTGAGGCTTGCATCTCCTATATTCTCTACCCTGCTTGCAGTAGCTATCCATTCCTGATACCACTTATCAACATTACCGTCGGCTATTTTTTTTATTGTAACTAAACATTCTCCAAAATCCGCTCCTCCTGTTGCTATATAGCACATAGCCCTTTGGGTAAAAGCTTGGTAAATTGGATTGTTACTGAGTTTTAGCTCTAGCATATCAAAAATAAAATTACATCTTTAATTTATTCGGTAACCTTGAACCACATACAGTACAATGCCGGTAAGAATACTAAGGTAAGTACCGTTGCTACGGCAAGCCCTCCCATGATTGCATAAGCCATTGGCCCCCAAAATACTGTAGGAGCAATCGGGATCATTCCGAGAATTGCCGCAGCAGCAGTTAAAATTACTGGACGAAAACGATGAGTTGTAGCAGTTACCACGGCATCCCAACGAGATAGGCCATGGGCGATTTCAGTTTCTATCTGATCTATAACAATCACAGAATTACGTGCAATCATACCAACAAGAGCGATTATTCCTAAAATAGCAACAAATCCTAGAGGTTTATCAGCTATTAATAATATAGCAACTATCCCTATTAAGCCCAGAGGTACTACACTTAATACTAAAATAACACGCTGGATACTTTGTAATTGTATCATTAAAATGGTTATAACAATTGCGAGCATTAAAGGAACTACAGCTGCAACTGATGCCTGGGATTTGGCACTTTCCTCAGTTGTACCCGCTATTTTAATTTGGTATCCTGCTGGTAATTTGTTGCTAAGTTCTAAAATTTTTGGACGGAGCTTTTCTACTACCGTTGCAGGTAAAGTATTCCCAGAAGTATCAGCTTGGACAGTAATAGTAGGTATGCGATCTCTTCGCCAGATTAAAGGATATTCTTGTTCATACTCTATAGTAGCAACTTGCATTAACGGTACTTTGTTACCGCTTGGAGTAGAAATCTGAAGTGTACTTAAACTATCTAAAGAAGTTCTTTGTTCTGTTTCTGCCCGTATTAATACGTCTATTAAATAAATACTATCACGTATTTGGGTAATTTTCATTCCGGAGACTACCGCATTTAACGATCCTGCTAAATCTTCGGAACTTAAGCCAAGGAGTCTTGCTTCATCCTGATTGACTTTGATTTTTAAGACCCGAGACGGCTCAATCCAGTCAAAATTAATATCCTGAACTTGTGACTCTGCTCCAAGAATTTCGGCAACTTGATAAGCTATTTTTCTTACTTCTTCCAGATCGTTACCACTTACCCTATATTGTAAAGGCCACCCTACTGGAGGCCCCATTTCAAGTGGCATAATTCTGCTATTTATATTCGAAAAATTCTCTTTAAATTCTTTTTGTAAATAACTGCGTACCCTTTCTCGTGCTTCAATATCCTTTGTGACGATTACGGTTTGAGAATAGGAAGGATTCGGTTGTGCTCCATCTAATGGTAAGTAAAAACGGACTGCGCCCCGTCCTACGTAAGAACTCCACCGCACAATATCGGAGTTATTTTCTAGTAATTTTTCTAGTTTTGCCACAGCATTAGAAGTAGCAAAAATAGAAGAGTTCTGAGGTAATTGCATGTTTACTAGCAGTTCTGGTCGATCAGAAGACGGAAAGAACTGGTGAGATACAAATTTCATACCTATAATTGATGAAATAAATAATGCTATTGTTATAGAAATGGTTTTTTTAGGAGACCGCATTGCAGCTAATAAAACAGTACGAAAAGCTTTTAGTAATTTACTTTCTTTCTGTTGATGATGCTCTAATTTATCTGGAAGAATTATTAAACCAATTAAAGGCGTAAATACTACTGCTACAAACCACGAAGCAATCAGGGCAATAGCAATTACTGCAAATAAAGAAAATACATATTCCCCAGCAGAACTTTTAGCAAAACCGACCGGAATAAAGGCAACTACAGTAACCAAAGTACCTGTAAGCATAGGAAAAGCAGTAGAGGTATAGGCAAAGGTTGCAGCCCGTACTTTATCTAACCCCTCTTCAAGTTTCGTTACCATCATTTCAACAGTAATCATCGCATCATCTACTAATAATCCAAGAGCAATTATCAACGCTCCTAAAGAGATTCTTTGCAGGTCAATGTGGCAAAATTCCATGACTATAAAAACTATAGTCAGCACTAATGGAATAGAACAAGCAACTACTGCACCTGCACGTAAACCAAGGCTTAAGAAACTTACGAAAAGAACAATTATAAATGCTTCTTCTAGCGATTTTGTAAATTCTGCAATATTTTCTTCTACTACCATAGGCTGGTTAGCAACTAAATGGTATTCGATACCAATTGGTAGATCGGCACTAATTTTTTCCATTGCTTTTTTTACATTTTCTCCTAATGCCAGAATATCGCCCCCAGGGGTCATAGAAATAGCAAGGCCTATAGCTTGTTTTCCATTAAACTTAAATAAAGATTGGAGAGGATCAATATAATCTCTTTTAACAGTAGCAATATCTTTAAGCGGGAATAATTTACCGTTTATATTAATATTCATATTACGTAAATCCGCTTCTGATTGGAAACTACCGGATACTCTAATTAATACTGTTTCATTTTCTGTCTGTATTGTACCAGCTGGTCTTACGGCATTCGTGGATTGTAGCATCTTAATGAATTCTTGTGGCCTAATACCAAGGCCAGCGAGCCTTCTGATAGAAAATTCGATGTAAATTTTTTCTTCTTGGTTTCCTATAATATCTATTTTAGATATATCGGCTATTTGCAACAACTTAGACCTTACCTTCTCAATATAATCCATTAATTCCCGCTCAGAAAAGCCGTCTCGGGTAAAAGCATAAATAATCCCATAAGTATCACCAAATTCGTCATTAAAAAACGGTCCAACTACCCCTTGTGGTAAAGTAAATGAAATGTCTCCGATTTTTTTTCGAACCTGATACCAACTGTTTGGTACTTCAGCGGGAGGAGTAGTGCCTTTTAAATTAACGAAAATAGTAGAAGAACCCGGAGTAGTAAAACTACGTATATAGTCAACATTAGGAGTTTCCTGCAGTTTTTTTTCTATCCGCTCAGTAACTTGATTCATGGTTTCATCAATAGTTGCACCAGGCCATTTTGTTTGAACCAACATGGTTTTGATTGCAAAAACTGGATCTTCATTTCGACCAAGACGGGTATATGATAAACTACCAATTATTATTAAAATACCCATTAGGTACCATACAAGTTCGCGATGGTTAATTGCCCATAGTGAGAGATTAAAGCGCTCTTTCATTATTTAAATCCTCTATTTCTCTAGTATTTTAACCTGTTGTCCAGGATATAATGAATGCACTCCTGCAGTTACCACAAGTTCTCCGCTTTCTAGACCGTCGGAAATAATTACTGAATCTTGGTTATAACCGATTATTTTGACATCTCTTAAACTTACGGTATTATTCTCAGGATTTACTACCCATACTGCGGGGCTTGAATTGGACTTATTAAGTGACATTACAGGGAGTTCAATAGCTGACCCTTTATTTAATGTAACGCTACCGGTAACGGTTGAACCGAGTTTTAATGCTTCAGGGGGATTTTTTAGACCGACTTTAACAGTAAATGTACGACTTACCGGGTCTGCTTGGGGAGATACTTCCCGAACTATTCCAGTTGTTTTTATATTTGGATCATGACTTAAAGACACCTCAACTGAGAATTGGTCAGTAGAAGGTTTGTTTTGGAACAATTGTTCCGGGACATTAAATACTGCATCCCTTCCCTCATTAGTTGCTATACGCATCACAGCTTGACCAGCTCTTACTATTTCTCCCGCTTCTGCTTTAACAGCCGTAACTATACCTGCAGTATCTACCTTTAAATTAGTATATTCAACACGGTTCTGAGCCTGATTCAAATTAGCTTCCGCTCCTTCTACTTTTGCTTGCGCAGATTGTAATTGCGAAAGAGCATCTTCATATTTTGCATTGGTAACTACCCCTTTACTAAGTAAGATTTTTTGCCTGGCTTCATTACTGGTAGCCTGGTCTAATGCTGCCTGTGCTGCATTAAGATTTGACTTTGCTGCCGTAAGGTTATCTTTTACATCCTGTGGATCAAGACGAGCAACAATTTGTCCAGGAGTTACACCCTCTCCTATCGAAACAAGACGTTCTATTAACTTACCATCTATCCGAAAACTTAGGTCAATTTCATTTTTTGCTAGAATCTCCCCAGTTAAAGACAAGGATTGGCCGGCTATTTTATGGGCAACTTTAACCACTCGCACAGGACGTATTAGCTTTTCATCTTCTTTTTTAGAATTATCACCCGTAGATTTAATTATAATAATTGCAATTACGAAAATAAGGGCAATACTTAAGGTATATTTATTGATTAGGCGAAAGCCAGGTTGAATTATTGGCATCTCAAGTAATAAATTTTATTTATATAATAAACAAAGATATCATTACAAAGTTGAATTTCACCCTATTTTTTTCATTAATCGTTATAATTAATAAGCATCCTAAAGAGAGATGTAGCAGAATTATTACATTTTAAGTAAGAAATTTATTGTACCTAGTTAAATGCTAACTTGGAGAATTTATAATTAAATCTTTTATGTGCAATTGAACCGTTTGTCTATTTTGCCAATTATTTTCTTTTAGGCTGCCAATTACTGATAAATTATAAGATTTTTTTGATAAAATTATCTCTGCCATTACCGTATTGACGGAATTAAAAGCAATAGCACTTATTGGTGTTGAAGAGGAAGACTCCCGGGTTGGAGCAAACAGAACTTTAATGTGATTACTACCTACAATATCAGCCTTTAACACAAACAGATTATTGAATTTAAAAACAGGTGATGGATTACCATTACCAAAAGGCTCTAGTCTATTGATTTGTTCAATTAAACTATTATTTATAGAGCTAGCAGTTAACTCCAAATCATAAAATTCTTCGAGATGAGAAATAGAGTTTTTTAATATATTTTTAAATCTGTTTTCCAGAAATTCCTGTAGTATGGATAATTTATTTTCCTCAATACTAAAGCCAGCGGCCATAGCATGTCCTCCCCCAGCTAATAACATTCCTTTTAATTTTGCCTCCATTAAAGCTGAACCAAAATCACATCCCTTAACAGATCTACATGAAGCTTTTCCTATTGATTCATTAACTGCTACCACGGCTACCGGTCTATTATAAGTTTCTTTTAATCTTCCGGCCACAATCCCTATAACCCCTGGATGCCAACCATTACCACTTACAAAAATTACTGCATTATTAGCCTGTAATTTAGCTAATTTATGAGCTTCTTCTAAAATCGTTAACTCTATTACTTTCCGATTATTATTATGTATGGTTAACTCTTCTGATATCTTTTTAGCCTTATCGGAATTGTCAGTGGAAAGAAGAGCCGCCCCTAAAGAGGAAGTACCTACCCTCCCCCCTGCATTGATTCTTGGACCAAGAATAAAACCAAGGTGATAACAATTAATAGCTTCATCTAATTCTGCGGTATCACATAAAGCAGTATATCCTATATTTGTTCTACTTCTTGCTATTTTTAAACCTTGTTTAACAAAAGCCCTATTTAATCCGGTCAGCGTCATAACGTCGCAGACTGTACCAAGGGCAACAATATCTAGCTGTTTGATTAAATCTGGATGTTTAATAGAGTTATCTTCAAAAAATCCTTGCTGCCTAAGCATTGAACAAAATGCAACCGCAAATAGAAATGAAACGCCGACAGCGGCTAGATTCTTATAATTACTTACCTCATCAATTCTGTTAGGGTTGATTACTGCTACAGCTTTAGGTAATTTATCTAAACTGATATGGTGATCAATAACTATAACGTCAAGCCCTATATCAGAGGCATAAAGTAAAGCTTCAAAAGCTACTGAACCACAATCAACGGTAATAACTACCTGGTTGCCGCTATTCTTAATTTTTTGCATCGCAGACGGAGTTGGGCCATATCCCTCTTCTATTCTATCAGGTACATAGATTTCTACTCCTACTCCCAGTTCTCGAAAAACGTTTTTTAGCAAAGCTGCAGAAGTAGCGCCGTCAACATCATAATCGGCAAATATGCAAATTTTTTCTTGGTTTTTTATTGCCTGTACTACCCTTTCTACACCTTGTTGCATATCAAGCAGATGAAAAGGATCCGGTAATAGCCTTTTTATTTTAGGGTCAAGGAAATCAAAAGCTTCTGCTGTTGAAGATACTCTCGTCGAGACCAATTTTGCCAGAAAATCTCCGATCTGTAGTTCTCTAGAAATTCTGGTAACTAAATCTTCTTGAATCGTAACTGGTTGCCAGAGCTTTCCTAAAACAGATTTTTGCATAAATTTAACAATATCTTATTCTGTAATTAGTAAGGTTAAATTTTAATGAGATAATTCAGTGATGTTACTACAATTTGTCGTTATCCTAACAAGGATTATTGTTACTGTCGAGAGAAATAAATTATTGAGAGTAAGAAAACAGACTAACAACTCGCTACGTATGGAACAAAGCCTGTGTCATCTATATTTAATTTAGCAAGAGCATTAGACCATTTAGTAGTAGTGTCATTACCAAAAATAATATCATAATCAGGTTCTGAGAGGAGCCATAGATTATTTTGGATTTCAAACTCCAGCTGCCCTGCCCCCCAGCCAGTATAACCAATTGCAAAAATACTATGTTTAGGGCCACTCCCACTTGTTATGTCTTTCAGAATTTCAATATTCGAACTAACCGCTAATTCTGAATTTTCTAATTTAAATAGGAGATTTTTATTATATTCGGCAGAGTGTAAAAAGAAACCCCTTTCAAGTTCTAGTGGTCCGCCGATATGAATTTTTAAATTTAATATATTCAGGTCAAGTTTAAATTCTGCTTTTTTAAACAAACTATTTACCGGAGGATTTTTAATTAAGCGATTTACTAAAAAACCCACAGATCCTTGCTCACTATGATGTACAACATAAATAATAGCCTGGTGAAATATATTATCTTCCATAGTATAAGGGCTTGCTATGAGAATTTTGCCAGTTAAATTAGAAAAATCTTCACCAATCATATAAATATTTGCAGATTATTTATTTAATAAACATATAGTAATTATCCTATGATATTTCAATAGTAATTTAAATGATTTGTAAACGATTAACATTAGTATTAGCATGCTTTTTCTGCCAAATAACCTGTATGGCAGGTCATAATAAGGAAACAAAATTCACCATAAGTAAAGATGCTAATGAATTAATATTAGAGCTTAAAATACCTAAAAATCACATTATTTACTGGATTCAACCAGGGCTTACTGGATTGCCTACTAAAGTTGAACTTAAAAATTCCTCTAATTTGAACAATTATACTCTAATCTGGCCAGATCCTTTACTGGCAACCTCAGTAACCGGAGAAAAAACATATTTTTATGAAGGTCATCTTAAAGTACCCTTGGTAGTTGAGGCCCGTAATCCTACAAAAAATATAGAGCTAGAATTCGATATAGAATATGTATTATGTAGTAACCAGTGTGAGCTTAAGCAAGAACGTCTTTCTACTGTGATTAGCCCAGAGGATTTAAAGGATAATTTTCGACTTATCAATATTTTTAATACTTTTTGGATTATGTCAATTGCAGCTATTGGTGGCTTTATTTTGAATTTTATGCCTTGCGTATTACCGGTGTTATCCCTAAAGATTATTAATTTTATAAGATACCCCAATTTAAATAGGAAAAAAGCTTCCTTATTTACCATATTCGGTATATTAAGTACTTTCTGGGGATTAGCTCTTATAGCGATCATTTTTAAAAACACAGGGAAGCATTTTGGGTTAGGGCTAAACTTTCAAGAGCCTACTTTTATCATTGCTTTAACTATAATTATAACATTTTTCATTAGCGTATCATTAGATCGGGTAGTATTTAAATTACCTGAATCCTTCAATAATTTTTTGTTAAATATTAAATTTCAGGGGAAACATATTGAGCATTATTTTAGTGGAGTGATTGCAACTGTTTTGTCAACACCTTGTACTGCTCCTTTTCTTGGTAGTGCTTTGTTTTTTAGTCTCCAGCAAAATAATTTATTCATATTTTTTACTTTTACTTTTATAGCCTTAGGTTTTTCTACACCGTATATATTGATGATCATCTTCCCTAAAACTTTAAAATTCCTCCCTACATCCGGTAAATGGATGAATAACTTAAAAATAATATTAGCTAGTCTATTAATAGGAACAATAATTTGGTTACTTTATATCCTAGAAGCACAAATAAATTTAAGAGGGGTAGTAATCGTATTCCTTTTATTACTCTTAATTAAATTTGTTTTAGAAAATAATATATACATTTTGAAATACACCCTGATAAAAACAAGTATTCTCTTTATATTATTGATATTCAGCTTTTTGCTCCCTAAACACAGCTCTATTGAAGATAAAGAATATCAAGCAAAAGTTAATAATTTATGGCAAAATTTTGAACCTCAGAAAATTGATTTGTTAGTTAAAAGCGGAAAAGTAGTTTTTGTAGATATTACGGCAGATTGGTGTATCACATGTAAATACAACAAATATCTTGTGTTTTCCAGACAAAAAACTATTAAAATACTTTCTGATCCTCAAATAATAGCAATGCGTGGAGACTTTACTAATTATAATCCCCAAATGCATGATTTTCTAACAAAAAGAAAAATTCCTGGCATACCTTATAATGTAATATTTAGTCCCAAATTTCCAGATGGTTTAGAGCTTCCAGTTCTTCTCTCGGTTAAAGAAATTGAAGACGGTATAAAACAGGCTAAGTAAGTTTTTTTACCTGAATTTCTGCAAACAAAAAAAATCTATCTTTTAAAAAATTTTTCTTTATACTTCAGGCACACAAGTTTTTGAAATATATTAGTTCAGACTTATGAGTAAAATGACCTTTCAAAATCAACAAATTCTTGACGAAAAAAGAAGCCAGGCTCGTTTTGGCGGTGGAGCGCAGCGTATTCTGCAACAACATCAAAAAGGGAAATTAACAGCAAGAGAACGTATAGAGGTATTATTAGATCCTGATAGTTTTCAAGAAACAGGAATGTTTGTTGAACATCGTTGTGATAATTTTGGGATGAGAGACAAAAAGTTTGCCGGAGACGGAGTTGTCACTGGGCACGGCACTATTAACGGGCGGTTAATATTTGTATATAGCCAGGATTTTACTGTCTTTGGGGGATCACTCGGCGAATATCATGCTAAAAAAATATGCAACTTAATTGATGCAGCATTAGAAGTTGGAGCCCCGGTAATTGGCATTAACGATTCCGGAGGAGCTAGAATACAGGAAGGAGTTGATTCACTTGGAGGGTATGGCGAGTTATTTCATCGGAATACTCTTGCTTCAGGTGTTATTCCGCAAATTACCTTGGTAATGGGTCCGTGTGCCGGCGGAGCAGTTTACTCCCCTGCCCTAACCGACTTTATATTTATGGTAAAAGGTTCTTCTTACATGTTTGTAACAGGTCCTGATGTTATAAAAACCGTAACAGGTGAAGAAGTAACGCAGGAAAAATTAGGTGGAGCTAGGATGCACACCACCCAATCGGGTGTTGCTGATCTTGCTTTTAAAAATGATGTTGAGCTCCTTTTAGAAACAAGGAGGTTTATAAATTTTCTGCCACTTTCAAATCGAGATGTTCTTCCTTTAAGACCAACTAGTGATCCTGCAGATAGGGTGGATATGTCGCTTAACACATTAGTACCTACTAATCCGAATAAGTCTTATGACATGAAGGAATTGATTCAAAGAATAGTAGATGAAGGGGATTTTTTCGAGTTACAACCCGATTATGCTAAAAATATTATAATCGGTTTTGGGTATATGGAAGGCAGTCCTGTCGGGTTTGTAGCAAACCAGCCTCTCCATCTAGCAGGATGCTTAGATATAAATGCCTCTAGAAAAGCTGCTCGTTTTGTTAGATTCTGCGATGCTTTTAGTATCCCTTTAGTAACATTAGTAGATGTTCCTGGTTTCCTTCCAGGAATTGAACAAGAAACAAGTGGTATAATTAAACACGGAGCAAAACTGCTTTATGCTTACGCAGAAGCTACTGTCCCTAAAATCACTGTTATTACTCGGAAAGCTTACGGCGGTGCTTATATTGTTATGAATTCAAAACATCTACGCGGGGATAATAATTATGCCTGGATTAACTCAGAAATTGCAGTAATGGGAGCAGAAGGTGCAGCAGAAGTTATTTTCAGGCAAGAATGCAAAGATCCTGAGAGAAAGAAGGAAATAATAGCTAATTATAAGGAAACTATTACTTCTCCTTTTGTGGCTGCTTCAAGAGGTTATCTTGATGATATTATAAAACCGCAAAATACTAGGTGGAGGATATGTAAATCTTTAAAATATTTACGAACTAAATCAGTAAATAAACCGTGGAAAAAACACGATAATTTACCTCTATAATATTTAGTAAAATTTTAAATAGCCTTTAAAAGAGATAAAGACTTGAAAACTAGTTTATGACAGAAAAACCATTATTTGAAAAAGTTCTTGTTGCTAATCGCGGTGAAATTGCGCTCAGGATTATGAAAACCCTGCAGAAGATGGGAATAAAATCTGTAGCAGTTTACTCAGAAGCTGATACTAATGCTCAACATGTACAATATGCAGATGAAGCTTATTACATAGGTAATTCGCCAGCAACAGAAAGTTACCTATCAATAAAAAATATTATTACGGCTATTAGAGAAAGTGGGGCTGATGCTGTTCACCCAGGATATGGCTTTTTAGCTGAAAATGCAAATTTTGCCAATGTTTTAAAAAGAGAAGGTGTTACTTTAATAGGACCAAGTGCTAAAGTAATCAAGATTATGGGCGATAAAATTGAGGCTAAGAAAATTGCCGTTGCTTCCGGTGTTAGTACGGTTCCTGGTTATATGGGTACTATTAATGACGTAGAACAAGCTATAAAAATCGCCGAACAAATAGGATTTCCTGTAATAATAAAAGCAGCTGCGGGTGGTGGCGGTCGCGGTATGCGGGTAGTAAAAAACCCGAAAGAAATGGAAAAGGCATACCAGTCAGCTAAGTTCGAGGCACAAAATAGCTTTAGTGATGCTAGGGTTTTTATCGAAAAATTAATTGTTGCTCCTCGTCATATCGAGATACAACTTTTAGCGGATCAATATGGAAATGCTGTTTGTCTTGGCGAAAGAGAATGTTCTATTCAGCGTTATCACCAAAAAGTTATAGAAGAAGCTCCTAGTTCTTTTGTTGATGAAGTAACAAGAGAGAAAATGTATGCTGAAGTAATCGCTTTAGCTAAGAAAGTGGGCTACTATTCAGCCGGTACGGTTGAATTCATGATGGATAAAGATAAAAACTATTATTTTCTTGAAATGAATACCCGTTTGCAGGTAGAACACCCGGTTACTGAATTAATTACTGGCTACGATATAGTAGAGCAGATGATTAGAATAGCTGCAGGAGAAAAACTTTCTTTTGAACAAAAAGATGTAAAAATGACTGGTTGGGCTATTGAGTCAAGAATTTGCGCCGAAGATCCATCGCGAGGCTTTTTACCCTCTAGCGGTAGGATATTAGACTATAAGCTTCCGCCTAAAAACCCCAATATTAGAATTGATAGCGGTGTTGGACCGGGAGGAGAAGTTAGTATGTTTTATGATGCCATGATAGCAAAATTATGTACTTATGGCGAAACACGGCAAGCAGCAATAGAACTGATGAGTCAGTCGCTTAGTTCATTTGTTATTCAGGGGATATCACACAATATTAGCTTTTTGGAAGCTCTAATTAATCATCCCAAATTTATATCCGGAGATATTCATACCGGATTCATTGATGAAGAATACCCGGGCGGTTTTTCAGGTGCTACTCTTACCCCTGGTATAAGTGAAGTATTTTTAGCCACGGCAATTTACATATACCTTACTGAACAAAGAAGAGCTGCTTCTATTGGAGGACAAATTACAGATCAAGCTCATAAAATAGGTACGAGGTGGATTGTATCTATTGATAAAGATCAGTATCCTATAATGATTAAACAGGTAACGGATGGTTATAATATCAGATATGGGACAAGCAGGATTACTATACGTAGTAATTGGACTTTAGGAACTCATCTTTTTACGGCAATTATTAACGGTCAAAAAGTGAATGTTAAAATAGTTGATATTCCTACAGGTTATAGACTTGCCCATTCCGGTATTACAGTAAATACGTATGTTCGCTCTCCTAGGATGTCAGAACTTGAAGCTCTTATGCCTGTGCGGGATGAAACTGAAGATTTGGTAGAATTAGTAGCACCTCTTGCTGGTCAAATAATAGCTATAAATGTTAAAGTTGGAGACGAAGTAGCAATAGGACAAGATTTAATAGTTCTTACTGCTATGAAAATGGAAAATATAATTCCTGCTGAACGTAAAGGTAAAATTGCAAAGATATTAGTAAAAGAACTAGAAAATGTTGTAAGCGGCCAGGTGTTGTTAGAGTTTGAGTAAAAGCCACTTCACCTCATGAAGTTTTACTGTGGACGTTGTAAAAGTTGTCTTCAAAAAACTTGATAGTGCTTGAAAAAAAATAACAGCTAGGCTATATAACTTTTAGGGTTAATTACCCTCATTTCAATTTAGAAAATTTCTTATGAATAAGCTTATATATCATTTTGGCCCTCAAAATAATGAGGGAGATGCCAGCATGAAAGATAAGCTTGGCGGCAAAGGAGCTAACCTTGCCGAAATGTCGAATCTTGGTCTCCCGATTCCTCCAGGCTTTACGATTGCAACTAATATGTGTTCCTATTACTACACTCATGGGAATAAGCTAACTGCTGATTTTGAAGCAGAACTTTTACAAGCAATTCATAGATTAGAAAAGGAGACAGGAAAAGTTTTTGGTTCTAAAGAAAACCCTTTATTAGTTTCTGTCCGTTCTGGGGCTAAAATTTCAATGCCTGGGATGATGGATACAATTCTAAATTTGGGGATGAATGATGAAGTGGCAGAAAGCCTAGCAGAAATAACCTCTAACCCTCGATTTGCTTATGACAGTTATCGAAGATTTATCCAAATGTACGGATCCGTGGTACTGGAGATTCCTGCTTATATTTTTGAAGATACCTACGATAATCATAAAATTAACCATAACATCAACAATGATTCTGAAGTAACTACGGAGATATTAAAAGCGGTAATTCAAGATTATAAAAAAAATATTCATAGGCTCACCGGAAAAGAATTTGAAAATAATTTAACTCAGCAACTTATAAAGGCAATTGAAGCTGTTTTAAAATCATGGATGAGCCCACGAGCTGTACATTATAGAAAAATTAATAATATTAGCGAACAAGAAGTTTTAGGGACAGCCGTTAATATCCAATCAATGGTTTTTGGTAATAAAGGAAATCACTCTGCTACTGGGGTAGTATTCACCAGATCCCCTGCTGATGGCGAGAGGAAAATATTCGGCGAATTTTTAATAAATGCTCAAGGGGAAGACGTAGTAGCTGGAATTAGAACTCCACAACCAATATTGGCTAAAGAGGAAAAAGACGGTACTTCCATGCAGGAATTAATACCTAAGGCTTATGAAGAATTAATATCAATTTGTGCTAAACTTGAAAGCCACTATGGTGATATGCAAGATATTGAATTTACCATAGAAGAAGGAAAGCTTTATATTTTACAAACTAGGAAGGGTAAAAGAGCGGCAGCCGCTGCTGTTAAAATTGCCGTGGATATGGTAAATGAAGGAATTTTAACAAAAGAAACCGCCCTACTCCGTATAGAACCAGAGTCATTAAACCAGCTCCTCCATACTGGTATTGATTATTCCACTAAACCGGAAATCATTGCCCAAGGCCTAGCAGCTTCTCCAGGGGCAGCAACAGGTATAGCAGTTTTCTCTCCTTATGATGCTGAAGAACTCGCTCATCATCATAAAGTAATTCTAGTTAGGAACGATACCAGCCCGGAAGATATAAAAGGTATGCATGTGGCAAAAGGAATTATTACCGCTCGTGGTGGGATGACATCTCATGCAGCAGTAGTAGCACGGGGAATGGGTAGACCGTGTGTTTGCGGAGTAAAAGGCCTTACGGTAAACGAAAAGGAGAAGTACTTTATTACTAGTAGCGGAAAGAAAATTCATCAAGGTGAAGTCATAACGTTAGACGGGTCTACCGGTAAAATTATAGTCGGTACTGTTAACCTTATTGAACCACAATTCTCTCCTGAGTTTGAAACTATTTTAAAGTGGGCAGATTCCATAAAAAATCTACACGTAAGAGCTAACGCAGAAACAGCTGTTGACGCAAGAATGGCTATTAAATTTGGCGCGGTAGGGGTTGGACTTTGTAGAACTGAACATATGTTTTTTGATGCAGAAAAAATTCCTTTGGTTAGAGAAATGATAATTGCTCAGGATTATGAGCATAGAATGAAAGCAATTGCTAAGTTAAAACCTTTGCAAACAGCTGATTTTAAAGAATTATTTTCAATCTTAGGCAATATGCCGCTTAATATCAGATTACTTGATCCGCCATTACATGAATTCCTTCCGACATTAGATCAAGATAAAGAAAACTTGGCAAGAACCCTTGAGGTACCTAAATCAGTTATTGATCACCGTTTACATGTATTACATGAAATTAACCCGATGCTTGGGCATAGAGGTTGTAGGCTTGGTATCACCTACCCTGAAATATATAGTATGCAAGTTGAAGCTATATTAGAAGCAATGTGGCAATTATATTCTGAGGAAGGATTAAACTGTAATCTCGAATTAATGATTCCTCTGATTAGTGACTTTAAGGAATTAGAAATCATTAAAAACATAATAAATAAAACGATTAATGAAATAGAAAAAAAATACTCCCATAAATTTAGGATAAAAACTGGTACAATGATTGAGTTACCAAGAGCTGCTCTTACGGCTGATAAAATTTCACCGTTAGTTGATTATTTCAGTTTTGGGACAAATGACCTAACCCAAACTACCCTTGGAATTTCTCGGGACGATACAGGCTCGTTTTTGGGTGATTATATAGAACAGAAAATTTTTAATCATGATCCTTTTATCACTATAGATGAAGAAGGGGTAGGATTTCTGGTTCAAACTGCAATTGAAAAAGGTAAAAAAACAAATAATACTCTAAGCTTTGGTGTTTGTGGTGAGCATGCCGGTGATCCAAAATCAATTGATTTTTTCCATAAGGTTGGTATGGATTATATATCTTGTTCCCCTTTTAGAGTACCGATTGCAAGAGTTGCTGCAGCTAGAAGTAAAATAATTAATCAGTAACTATACTTCTATGAGAAAGTAAGATCTGAATTTTTAGTGAATAAATTTTTCAATTTATATAAAATGTCTAGAGCTTCTTTTGGTGATAGTTCATTAGGATCTATTTGACTACAGAAATCATATATTTCCTTATATTTATCCATTTCCTTATTTGCTAGCTCAAATAGGTTTAAGTTTTGTGATTCACCTTTAAAAGCTTCTTTGTTGGATTTTTTTGTATCTTTTTCAAACTTGATCAGCAACTGATTAGCTCGCCTGATTACCGAAGGTGGGAGTCCAGCCATTTGTGCAACATGTACGCCATAAGAACGATCTGCAAAACCTTTGATAATTTTATGTAGGAATAATATTTTGCCGTCATTATCGTTGATGGAAATAGTATAATTAATAAGAGCGGGAAATATCTCACTTAAATTTGTCAATTCGTGATAATGAGTAGCAAATAGACACCGTGCTTTAATTTTATCATGAATATACTCAAGTACTGACCATGCTATAGCCACTCCGTCATAAGTTGAAGTGCCCCTCCCTACTTCATCTAAAATCACTAGAGACTTATTTGTACTTTGTGATAATATCGCCGAGGTTTCAAGCATTTCTACCATAAAGGTAGATTGCCCTTTTGTTAAGTCATCCCCTGCTCCGACCCTACTAAATATTTTATCTACTAGACCTATTGTAGCACTAACCGCCGGTACAAAACTTCCTATATGCGCTAAAATTGCTATAATGGCATTTTGACGCAAAAAAGTGCTTTTTCCAGCCATATTCGGTCCGGTAATTAACCAAATCCTCTCATTTTCATTTAAGTGGCAGTCGTTTTTAGTAAATGATTCGTTATTAGATTTTAAAAACCTTTCAACAACAGGATGCCTACCGCCGCACACTTCAAAATTTGTTTCATTAGTTAAAATGGGGAGACAATATTCAAATTCGTCTGCTATATAAGCAAGATTTAAAAATACGTCTAACCTATTTAGGGCAGTTGCTAATAAAATCAATTTTGAGGTATTAGCAATAACCGCCCTGCATATATCGCTATAAATTTCTTTCTCGAGTCCAATTAACATTGCTTTTGCATTAAGCATTTTACTTTCAAGTTCCTGTAATTCTTCCGTAGTATAACGAATAGAATTAGCTGTTGTCTGTCTATGAATAAATTTTTTATCTGTAATTTTACCGCTATGTCTTGCTGTAATATCAATAAATAACCCCACGACATTATTATTTGAAATTTTTAGGGTATCTATCCCGGTTTCTTGCCTATATTTATCTCTTAACTTATTAATATGTATACGGCCGTTGTTAATTAAATCTTGTAACTCTTTGATTTTAGGGTGAAAAGCTGGTTTTATTATATCCCCTTCACTGATAATATTAGGAGCATCATCCCTTATGGATTCAGTAATTAAATTAGCGGTTTCTGAATTTCCCAGTAATGGAGCAACGAGTTTTTCTATGTTTTCTGGTAAGTTGAAACCATTATTTACTACAAAACCGGCTCTTATTTCTTCAGCTAATAAAATTGTATCTTTTATGCTAAGTAAATCTTTTGGCGAACCCCTTTGCATCTGAATCCGAGTAAGGGAACGTTCTACATCAGAAGTTTTAGGTAATATTTTTCTGATATTATGAGTTAATAGGATATTTTTATAAAAAAATTCAGTTACTGCTAGCCTTGCATTAATTTTTTTTATTTCAAGTAAAGGAGAACTTAAGTATTCATATAATAACCTTGCTCCCCCTTTAGTAAGAGTATGATTAATAGTATGGAACAGGCTACCTTTAACACCGCCGCTTAAAGAAGAGGTGATTTCCAGGTTACGACGTGTTCCAGAATCAATAATCATGAACTTTTGAGAATTCAATATTTTTGGGAAAGGTAATTTTGGTAAATTACTTTTTTGAGTTAAAGATATATACTCAAGAACACTACCTATTGCGCTTATCTGGTTACTATTAAGCTCACCAATTGCTTCAGTAGATGCGATATTATAGTAATCCTCTATGATTTTTTTACATTTTTTCTCGGCAAAAAAACTATCTACCTGAAAAGAAATACGAATATTCAAAGCTATTTCAATATTGGAGCTTAAAGTTTCTGACCTGAACTTGTCACTAAGTAAAACCTCAGTAGGAGTTATTCTAATTATTTCATTAGTTATTTGATCCGGCGGAATATCTATGACAAAAATTTTAGAAGTCGATAAATCAAGATAGCAAATAGCACTATTATTTTTTCCTATCACAATGCTAGCCAAGTAATTTGGCTTATTACCGTCTAATAGAGACTCTTCAATTAACGTACCTGCTGTTATAATCCTGCTTACCTCCCGTCTAACAACAGCTTTATACCCTCCTCGTTTTCTTGCTTCCTCAGGAGTTTCCATTTGCTCGCAAATAGCCACTTTGAAGCCTTCCTCAAGAAGTTTATTCAGGTAATTTTCAAGAGCATGAAAAGGAACGCCGCACATTGGTATTTCAACTTCGCCGGTTTTACCTCTTTTAGTAAGGGCCAATCCAAGTATCTTGGCCGCTACTATAGCATCTTCGTAGAATAATTCATAAAAATCCCCCATCCGAAATAATAAAAGACATTCAAGATTGGCAAATTTTATATCCAGATATTGCTGCATAACTTGCGTAGCAGCAGTGTAATTATATTTTTTTTGGAATTCCGTAATATCCATAGTACGAACTTTTTAATTTGCTAAAATTAATAAGTTAGATTTTTAACCTAGCAATAAAATCATATTTTATCATTAATAAAATGCTTATGCAAATAACCTGATAATTATTTACTTTAGAGCGTCTTGAACATTTTTGGACATTCGAAAATAAATTGTGTTATATTTCCTTTCCTGACCAGCGTAACTTTTTTCTCTTATGGACATACTGCCAAGCCCGCGAATTTCAATACGGTTTTTTTTACTTAATTCATCTTTTATATATTCAAGAACAGAATCTACAGCTATATTTGCATCTTCTTCTGATAAATAAGTAAGTTTATTTCTGAGTTTTTCTATTAAAGTTTTTTTTGTAGCCATAATTTTCTAGTATCTGGAATTTAAAGAATCGATTTAATACCTACAAACTTTCCAGAAAAGAAACCTCTAATTGCGTTATCAAATTCATCAAAAAACATATCTATAAATTTATCACGCGGATTTAATTTTACTTCCGAAATTTTTAAACCTTTTGCTATTCCCTTTTGCTCTTCCAGCCACTTTACTGCTGAATCTTCATTTCCTATTTCATCTATCAATTTATATCTTAATGCTAATCTAGCAGAATAAATTCTGCCATCTGCAATTCTTTTTACAAAATCAAGATCTAAATTACGTCTTTTAGCTACCAGTTCGGTGAAATAATCGTATACATCAAATACATTGTCCATAACGGCTTTCTCAGCTTCAGGTGTTAATTTCTCGGTAAAACTAGGGTTACCTTTTAGCTCACTAGATTTAAAATTGTTGAACTTTATTCCTATTTTTTCTGCGAGTTCTGTAATTTCTGCAATTTCCATTAAAACACCGATTGAGCCGGTAATTGTCCCGTTGTGCGCTACTATGTAATCAGCTCCAAGTGCTATCAAGTAACCGCCGGATGCAGCTACTGAGTCCATAACAGCTACTACCGGTTTATTTTTAGCGATCTTCCTAAAAGCATCGTATAACATTTCTGATCCAACGACGCTACCTCCAGGCGAGTTAATATGAATTATTACCGCTTTTACATGCTTGTCTTCAGCAAGTTTTTCAAGTTTTCTTACTCTTGCTAAATTATCGTATATAATTTCTTCCAATAAAATACTAGCAATATAATCGTTTTTTACACCGCTAGCACTTAACGATACGTCTTTACTACCAAATATCCTATTTCCAGATATAAATGCAATAACTAGAAAAAGCATTAAGGATAATATTTTCCACCTGGCAATTTGTGCCTTATTTCTCTTTCTCTCAATCAAATAATCAGGACTAATATTCATTTACCTTAAACCTCTTTTATCTCTCAAGACTCTACCCTGCTCTCTTTCCCAATCTTTATCTTTAATTGCCTGTCTCTTGTCATGCTGCTTTTTACCCTTAGATAAACCAAGCTCTATTTTTACAATATTTTTCTTATTAAAATACATAGAAAGAGCAATTAAAGTGTAGCCTTTTAATTTTATTTTACCAATAATTTTTTGTATTTCCTTTTTTTTGAGCAGTAATTTTCTCGGTCTCTTAGTTGGATGATTAAACCGTCCCGCCTGTTCGTACTCAGCAATATGACAATTATACAAAAACAACTCATTTTCATTCATCGCCGCATGGGTATCTGCAATAGTAACCTTACCGTTTCTAACTGATTTTACCTCACTACCGGTTAAAATTATGCCGGCTTCGAACCTTTCCTCAATAAAATATTCAAAGCTAGCTTTTTTATTCTGCGCAATAATTTTCTTATAATCGGACATCAAATTTTTCTAAATTCTATTAAGATTTTTTTAATTGATTCCTGAGTCGCTGCTCGAGCTATAGTTAAAGGCAATTTTACTTCTTCAGAGCACAAATTTAATAATTGAGCTGCATATTTAATACCAATAGGATTACTTTCTGCAAATACAGCTTCATAAATTGGGAATAATTCTTGTTGCAATTTTAACGCTTCTGAATAATTACCGTTCTTTAAATAATTTTGTAATTGCTGACACTCATTTGGAAATATATTAGAAATAACCGATATACACCCTTTGCCTCCATGAGAACTATAAGCTATACAATTCTCATCATTACCGCTCATCATAGTAAAGTAAGAAGGCAATTTACTAGATAACCTCAGAGGCCTCATAATATCGGCTCCCGCATCTTTAATAGCAACTATACGTTTACATTCTGCAAGTTTTAAAATGGTATTATCTTTTAAATCAACTCCTGTTCTACCGAGGTGAATATATAATATAAGAGGTAAATCAGTATTATCATGTAATAGCTTGAAATGATTTATAATACCTGCTTGTTCCGGTCTTATATAATGAGGAACGGTACACATTATGCCGTTGATTCCTGATTGATTTAGTATTTTAGCTTTATTTAAAGCGCATTCAGTTGAAACGGATGAAAGACCGGCAATAATATTTATCTTCTTGTTTGCTACTTGAGTAGAAAGCTTAATCAGGTTATAGTAATCTTCATCTTGTAAACTAGTGCCCTCTCCGGTACTTCCGCCAATAACTATTCCCTTTACTTCCGCTGATATCTGAAATTCAATCAATTTTGCCAGGGCAGTTTCATCGATTTTTCCATTTTTAAATGGTGTTATCAAGGCAGTAATTAAGCCTTTATATATATTTTTTTCCATATTTTATCTACTTACCCACTAATCTAGCAAATTCGGATTGTAACATTTTGATTTTTCTATCCGGATCAGGAAAATAATGCACTATCTTTCCTAAGTCAATAGAACCAACCCCTCCTATTTCTCTGGCAGTACCTGTTATAAATGAATACTCATATTTATCCAGATCTTCAAGTGGTATTCTAGTTTCAATTACCTCAAATTCCAGACTCTTTGCCATTTCAATAACTGCTTGTCTTGTAATACCATTTAAGAACCTATCCGCTATTGGTGTTACAAGCTTATTACCTTTACCAAAAAAAATATTTGCTACATTACATTCGGCAACATATCCTTCTTCATCAAGCACTAGAGAATCGTCATATCCATTATTTGAGGCTGTAATCTGGGATACCACGGGCATTCCATAATGCGTTGAAGATTTTGCTTGTGGCGGGAAAGCTTTAGGGCTTGGTTTACACCAGCTACTAAGGTTTAATTTCAAGTTACTTAAGAACTCAGCGCGGGAGGGAAGCATAATAATTAGCATATTTACTGTAAGCGTAGAATTATAAATTGCTATTGATTCAGCTCCTCGCCAGATTAGCGGCCTGATGTACGCATCTTTTAAAGAATTTTTTTCCAGTAATTCATAAGTAACAGCGTTTATTTCTTGAGCGCTGTATTTAATAGGTACAAGGCCCATATACTCGGCTGATTTTAATAACCTGTTAGTATGTTCTTCTAATTTAAATATTTTTCCGTTGTAAGCTCGTTCTCCTTCCCAGGCAGCTCCGGCATAATGGAGACTATGGGTAAGCACATGAACATAAGCTTTATTTAAGTGCAAAAACTCACCATTAATCCAGATAAAATCAGACGCAAATTCGGGTAATTTATTATTGAACATAAAATTCGCTGTAAATCCTATAATTTTAAGTTATTATTGTGGTAACTTTTATATTTTTTCTAAAGTTTAAAGAACATGAGAGATGATAAACCGCATATCCTAGTAGTGGATGATGATACCAGAATCATAAAACTTTTGAAGAAGTTTTTGCAACAAAATAACTTTCTAGTATCTACTGCTATTTCTTCAACAGAAGCATTTGAGTTATTGGAAAATTTTGTCTTTGATTTGATAATACTAGATGTTATGATGCCGGAAATAACTGGTCTAGAATTCGCAGAAAAAATAAAAGAAAGTAAAAAAGCTCTTCCAATAATTATGCTTACTGCCCTCTCTGAACCAGAAGATAGAGTTAAAGGTTTAGAAGCTGGAGCTAAGGATTATTTAACAAAACCTTTTGAACCTAAAGAGCTATTGCTTAGAATTAATAACTTAATAACCTCTCATAATCTTTATAAAAAAGAACAGCAAATTGCTAGAATCGGAAATTACTTATACGATTTATCAACAAAAAATTTAACTAGCAATGATCAAATTGTTGCATTGAGCTCGACTGAGCAAAAACTTCTTGATCTCTTAATAGCTTCTAGAAATGAAGTAATAAGTAGAGATGACCTTTCTGTTAAAATGGGTGGTTTAAACCCAAGATCCATAGACGTACAAATAGTAAGACTTAGAAATAAACTAGAACCAGATCCTAAAATCCCTAAATATCTAAAAACAATCCGAAATTTAGGTTATGCGCTATATATCTAAATTTAGTTTATTTCGTCTTATAAAAAAGAAGCTTATACCAAAAAGTTTATTATCAAGATTTATTCTTATTATAATAATTCCAAGCGTAATCGGTCAGTCTATTGCTTTACATTTGTTTTATGAGAGACACTGGTATAATGTATCTTACCATACTAGTTCATTAATAGTTTCTGAAATAGAATCCCTATTACAACAACAGGCTATTCATCAAAATAAGAATCAAAACAAAATTTATCTGAATCTCTCATACATTTTAGTGCCCAATGAAAGAATAGAAAAGAACAAAAAAATTAACTCTGAAGAATTAGAAATTTTTCAAAAAAATTTAAGCGAAAAAGTTAAGTACAAGAATGAGGTCTTTCTAGATGAAGATGGTAAAATAAAAGTGATGATAGAAATACCAAAACATCTTTTAATCATTACGTTACCCGCTAAAACTTTACTTAATCCTACTACTTATATCTTTGCACTTTGGATAATATTTTTAACTATAGTTCTTCTTTCTGTTTCACTAATCTTTTCTAAAAATCAAATTAAATCAATTTTAGAATTGACGAATGCAGCTGAAAAATATGGTCGAGGTGAAAAAATGCCAGATTATAAACCGTCAGGGGCACGAGAAATAAGAAAAGCAGGCATTGCTTTCTTAAAAATGAAAGATAGGATAGAACGTCAAACTGCTAAAAGAACTCAAATGCTAGCTATGATTTCACATGATTTAAAAACTCCTCTAACGCGCATGAAATTGCAAGTGGAATTAATGAATGATTGCGAAGAAAAAGAAGAATTAACTCACGATATCAATAGTATGCAATATATGATTTCCTCTTATCTCGATTTCGCAAGAGGGGAAGGTGGAGAAAGTTTTAGTAAAGTTGAGTTAAATAAATGGATATCAGATTATATAAAATTACATTGGCACAAAAATAATATCCAGTTAGAGCAACAAAAAACAAATATATTAACTCAAATCAAAATTTATTCTTTTGCCCGGGCTTTAAACAATATAATTAGTAATGCAACAAAATACTCAACAAAAATAAAAATTTCTGTATATTCACAAGATGATAACGCATTTATAACTGTAGAAGATAACGGCAAAGGAATCGATAATATCGAAAGAAATCGTGTATTTAAGCCTTTTTATCGAGGAAATAAGGCTAGAACCCTTGAAGATTCAACAAGTGTAGGGCTCGGGCTTGCGATTACAAAAGAAATAATAATTGGACATTATGGGACAATAAGTTTAGCGGAAAGTAAAACTTTAAAGGGACTGCTAGTAAAAATCAAACTTCCTAAATTAGCTGATTAATTACAACTAGATTAAAATCACGAATGAATAATAATTTAATCAATAAGACTTTTAATATACATCACAATATTAAACACCTAGCAATTATAATGGATGGTAATGCCCGTTGGGCAGCTTCCGGGAATTTATCTAAAGCAGAAGGACATAAAAAAGGAGCAGAAGTTGCAAAAGAGCTAATCCTGCAGAGTTTAGAGCTTAATATTCCTTATATTACTTTATATACTTTTTCCTCCGAAAATTGGCAAAGGCCTAAAGACGAGGTATCATTATTAATGAAATTGCTAAATTATTATGTTGAAAATGAAATAAAAACTCTTCATAAGCACCAGATCAGACTTAAAATAGTTGGTAATTTAGATAAAATAAATAGTGAATTAAAAAATAAAATACTCCACGCTGCCGAACTGACTAAACATAATGATAAAATGACGGTTTGCTTGGCTTTTAGTTATGGGAGTAGAGAGGAAATAGCTCAAGCTTGCCAAAAAATTGTTAATTCTGGTATAAAACAGATATCCGAAGAAATCGTTAGTCAATTCTTATATGACAAAGAAATGCCCGATGTTGATTTATATATAAGAACTGGTGGTTTCTTTAGGATGAGCAATTTTCTGTTATGGCAAGCTGCTTATGCTGAATTATATTTTATTGACAAATTCTGGCCAGATTTCTCTATTGATGATTTAAAACTAGCAATTGAAGATTATTCCAAAAGGACAAGAAATTTTGGAGGGAGATAAATGAAACCAGGTTTAGTACAAAGTCTTTCAAATTTACAGGTTAGAATTATCTCTGCCTTCTTTATAGGTTTGCTCTTTATAACAGCAATCTTTTTTATTAGACCGTTATTTTTTATATTAGTTACTACAATTGCAGCAATAATGCTTGCAGAATGGTACGATATGACGCATTTAAAGAAAAATTATTTGTATTCCGGACTTATAATAATCTCCATACCTATAGCTTCTTTGTTTTATATTTCGGAGATTGATTATAATGGATGGTTACTAGCAACTTTTTTTATAATTATTTGGTCCGTAGATTCCTTCGCTATGTTTATAGGAAAATGGCTACAAGGTCCGAAACTTGCTCCTATTTTAAGTCCTAAAAAAACTATATCAGGGCTTCTAGGAGGAATTACTGCTGGTGTTTTATTCCCCTTATTGCTAAAGTTAATACCTAGTTATAAACTTCCTTACTACGGTCAAATTTCCAATTTCCTCCTCATAGGACAATTTATAATTTTAGCTGGAGTTGCTCAAGCAAGTGATCTATTTATTTCCTATTTCAAAAGAAAATTTAAAATTAAAGATAGCGGTAATATAATACCGGGACATGGTGGTATGCTTGACCGGTTTGACAGTATAATACTTACCGCCCCTATTGTGGCATTTTATTTACATAGCCAAATAGAGTAATCTAATATATAATGTCCGTGGAATAAATTAATTTAATGATAAAAAAAAGTCAGCTTAAAACTATACAACTTACAAGAAAGACAGTTTTTAATATAATTATATTACTATTATTGTTATATTTTGTTTTTCATTCTATTTATGGTAACAGAGGGGTAGTAGCATATTTTAAACTTCAAGCAGAGTTGGAAAGTATGCATAACAAATTACAGTTGTTAAGAGCTGAAAGATTAGAAGTAGAAAACCGAGCTAAATTACTAAGGCCGGAATCTTTAGATATAGATATGCTTGATGAAAAAGCAAGAAATATATTAGGTATTATTGCTCATAATGAACAAGTTTTTAAAAGAGAAGTAATAAATAACAAGAAAAGTGATTAACTTTTTACTGAGGAGGATATTATAAGAGTTACAGTTTTTTATAACGATTTACCATCTAATTTCCAGTTGCCTGGTGATATTGCGATAGATACAGAAACTATGGGTCTAGATTTAAATAGAGATCGTTTATGTCTCCTTCAAATTAGTAATGGTGACGGGGAAGCCTATTTAGTTCAATTCTCTAAAGATAATTATGATGCTCCAAATCTAAAAAATTTATTATTAGATAAAAATCGAGAAAAAATTTTTCATTTTGCACGGTTTGACTTAGCAGTGATAAAAAAATACCTTGAGATTGAATTATCAAACGTTTTTTGTACTAAAATTGCTTCTATACTAGTTAGAACTTATACAGAACATCATGGCTTAAAAGATTTATGTAAAGAATTACTTGGGATTAACATTTCCAAACAGCAACAATCTTCTTATTGGGGTACTTTACAGCTTAGTGAAGAACAAAAAGAGTATGCTGCCAAAGATGTTATATATTTACATTCGCTTAAGGAAATATTAACTTCCATGCTAATTGCCGAAAATAGAAATGATATTGCTTACAAATTATTTGACTTCCTACCTACTAGAGCAAATTTAGATTTAATGGGCTGGAACGAAATTGATATATTTTCACACAGTATAACAAAATGAATTTTTACAAAACCGCTGAGAGAGTAATCAGTGAAGAAGCAACTGCCTTAAATATCCTAAAATCACAAATTCCTACTGATTTTTCTAAAGTAATTGAAGCAATTTTAAGTTTAAAAGGAAGATTAATTATACTGGGTATAGGTAAAAGCGGTTATATTGCTAGAAAAATAGCCGCTTCACTTGCATCGACAGGTACTCCGGCATTTTATATCCACCCTGCAGAAGCAAGCCATGGCGACCTTGGTATGATAACAAAAGCCGATATGGTATTTATGCTTTCTAACTCTGGAGAAAGTAGAGAATTATTTGATACCATTAATTACTGTAAGCGGTTTGCTATTAAGATTATTGCAGCTACCATGAATCCGGACTCCACCCTTGCAAAAAATAGTGATTTTCTACTTACCATTCCAACAATTAAGGAAGCATCACTGCTATCTGCTCCAACTACTTCTGCTCTTATGATGCTAGCTTTAGGTGATGCTATTATTGTTTCTCTCCACGAAGCAAAAGGTTTTTCTAAAGATGATTTTCTTACCTTTCATCCCGGTGGAAAAATTGGAGTTAATTTAATTAAAATCAAGGATTTAATGCTTACGGGTACTGCTATTCCTTTTATTAACCCTGATTATTCTATTACTAGGGTAGCAGGAATCATAACAGAAAAAAAACTAGGATGTGCTATAGTAGTAGATAATAACCAGACCTTAATAGGGATTATTACGGACGGCGATTTAAGAAGAAATATAGATAAAGATCTTAAAACCTTAAAAGCTGAAGATCTTATGACTACATCTCTAATCTTTGTAAGATCAGATATTTTAGCTAGTGAAGCTTTATCTGTAATGAATAACAAATCGATTACTATTTTACCGGTTAATGATTATGATGATAAGGTGATAGGGATTATTCATATTCATGATATTTTAAAAGCCGGAGTTGCTTAAATATGAAAAACATTCATTATCTTGTTAGAAGAACTAACTTTATAAAACACCTATTTTTACTACTAGGAATCTCTGTACTATTTCTAATATTTTGGGTTATCCATGAGAAAAAAAGAGAAGCTATTGAAGGAAAATTTGAAGTAAATGAGAATAGTAATGTTCCTAAAGAATTCAATTTTAATATTAATAATTCTATTTTCGAAGGCTTAAATAAAAATAACTTACCTTATACAATTGCAGCTGGAACCGTCACAAAACAAAGCGATAATATTTATAACCTTAACTCTATTGATGCAACGCATAAGCTATCAGAAGATAATTTACATATTGTTGCAGACAATGGATTACTCGACGAAAACACAAATTTACTTATATTATCTGACAATGTTAAGGTTATATTTAATAATTTTAAGTTAACCGGTCATAAAGTAAATTTTGATTTAAACTCAAATTTAGCCTCAACCAAAGAACCTGTTGAGGTTACCTATCAACATTCAACAATTAAAGCTTTAAATTTTTATAGCGAGGATTCAAACAATATAGTAAACTTTGAAGGCGAAGTCGTATCCACATTTAATGTAAATGATTTTTAATTATCTTACCCCTACCGTACTTAGAATATGGTATAAAATTCTGATTCTGATAACATTTATTATTAATCCTTATTTGTGTACTCTCGCAAATGAAGACTCTGAAGAAATAATTCATTCTGATATAACAGTACTTTCAGATTTTTTGAATATAGATAATAATAACCTTATCGCTCATTTTAAAGGTAAAGTGACTGTAATATTTGACGACCTAATACTTAAAACTGACTATTTAAAAGTATATTATAAAAATAACGACAATAAAAAAAAGTCAATCACTAAAATTGAAATTCCAGGTAATTTAAAAGCGATAAAAAAACTTAATAACGAAGTAGTAATTGCAAATAGTGGTGAATATATTGTAGATTTGCAAAAATTAACTCTTAAGGGGAATGTAAACCTACAAAAAGATAAATATATACTAGTTACCGATAAAATGGTATATTTTACCCAATTTCAATTGATAACTAAGCAGAACAATGAAAGATAAATTAATAGCTCAAAACATTTCGAAATCATATAATAAAAGACCGGTTTTACGTGATGTATCTATTGATTTAAAACAGGGAGAAGCTGTAGGATTACTAGGACCTAATGGTGCGGGTAAAACCACTTTATTTAGTATAATAATAGGTATAACAAAAACAGATTCTGGTCGCCTAGGTTTAGGAAATCATGATATTACTAATTTACCTATATACCTAAGATCGAGGCTTGGGATTAGTTATTTACCTCAAGAATCTTCTATTTTTAGAGGGCTGACAGTAAAAGATAATATAAAAGCAATTCTAGAAATTAAAAATTCTAACAAAGAAGAAATAGAAGAAAAAGCCTCTAAATTGCTTGAAGAGTTTTCTATAAGTCACTTACAAAATAAAATAGCAACTACCTTATCAGGCGGGGAACGCAGACGCCTTGAAATAGCACGAAGCCTTGCTACGGATCCTGCTTTTATATTACTTGATGAACCTCTTGCGGGAATAGACCCAATCGCTGTTAATGATATAAAAAATCTGATATCCCACCTAAAAGAACGTAATATTGGTATCCTTATTACCGATCATAATGTCCGTGAGGCATTGGATATAGTAGACCGTGCATACATCATATATGATGGTAAAATCCTCATGGATGGTATACCCAGTGAAGTTATTGATAACACAAAAGTAAGGGAAGTATATCTTGGAGAAACTTTTATTAAAGGTTACAGCTCGGTATAGTTATCCTATTTAAATAAGATATTTTTTAATTATGCTAATGAGCATTCTATAAACACTTCCCTATCTTTTAATCCAATACCATGTATAACGTATCTATTTAAAAAATATGAAGTAAGTGCGAATGCCTGATGTTTTTCTTGTAAAGTAGGTTCAGTATTATTTAGCAAAAACTGTGGTAAAATTAAAAGTTTACTTGCATATTCGTACCCTGCTTTCTTACAAACTGCATGACCTGATTTTGGAGAAACATACTGCAAATCCTGGTTTTGTCCTGTTACTACACAACTGCTAAGGGCTAGTCTATAACCAGCCTCTGCTAACAGCTCAATTTCTAATTTTATGTAGTCGTTAAATGAAAATTCTTTTTTGTTTTTTAGAGATTCAAGGTAATACAAAAATTTAGGAAAAAAATTATTATGCGGTTCCCTTTCACAAAAAGCTTTTTTTATTAGGCTAACTATTGAGTTAAATGCGTATAACTTCATTTTATTTTGGATTATAAAACTGCTATATGATTTAATTAATTCACATTTTACAGATCCTAAATGTTCATGAAGCCTCCCATGCCAAAAAAAATCCACTACGTTAGATTCTATAAGGCTATTAGTAGTCTTGGGACTGCAACGTTTTATTACCCCTGAATATAATCCATGATTCTCAGTAAATAAAGTTATTACGCAACTATTTTCTTTAAAAGAATTTTTTGCAATAATTATACCCTGATCACGAAAATTCATGTATTATATATATTGTTTAAACTGTCAGAAGTGTATTAAATTACATTAGTTAATACAATAAAATTTTTCTTTTGACTCTGTAAAGTATTTTTCTATTTATAGTTTACATCGTTATGCCAAAAATTATAAAATTTAAAGGGCTAAACCCTAAAATTGATAAAAATGCGTTTATTGCTCATGGATCAATAATTGCCGGAGATGTAACAGTTGCCGAATATTCCGGTATCTGGTTTAATTGTGTACTCCGAGGCGATGTTAACCCTATTACAGTAGGTTCTCGTACTAACATACAAGACGGGACAATAATTCATACTTCCAGATTTGAAGGTCCCACTTCAATTGGAGATAATGTTACCATTGGGCATCTTGCACTCATTCATGCGTGTACAATTAGAAATAATGCTTTTATCGGTATGCAATCAACTATTATGGATAAAGCAATCATTGAAGAATATGCTTTTATAGCTGCAGGTAGCCTAGTAACCCCAGGAAAAATAGTTAAATCAAGGGAGTTATGGGCCGGTAGTCCTGCAAAATTTATTAGAAGAATTACTGAGGAGGAAGTTAGATTTATGCAGGATAATATTGAGAATTACATAGATCTTGCTAAAGAGTATAAATGATAAAAATTATAACTTTCCTTTTTATAAATATGCTTGCTATCAATTATACTTTAGGTACAACTGGATATGAATATAGCTTTATCGAAAAACCTAACCAGAAAATCCATATAGTTAAAATTGATTTAAAACAGTATTATATTTCTTTAGTTAGTGCTCATAATTCGGTATTCGGTAGAGAAAAAATAGGAGATATAGCAGAACGTGAAAATGCAGAAATTGCCATAAATGCAGGTTTTTTCCAAATTGGTAGTAATGAAGATGGTTACCCTACCGGAACTCTCATAATTAATGGCCAAATATTCGGTTTGCGCTCAACAAAACATGCAGTATTTACAATAAAAAACAATAAACCGGCAGTGGAGGTATGGCATCCTAAGGTAGAAATAAAGTTAGGTAAGGCTAAATTTATTCCTGCTGCTTATAATAAATTTACTAATAATTCTTCGATAATTTTATATTCTAATAAATGGGGAACTGCTACCCTAAGTCCTTTTAAAAATCGAAATGAAATAATTATTTCGAAACAAAAAAAAGTAATTGATATAGCTCCTCATGGGAATAATTTAATTCCTTCAAACGGGTACGTATTATCACTACCAAAAAAATATGACATTTCACTTGTAAAAATCGGTGATTCTGTTGAATTTAAGGAGGAAAACAATTACCCTTTATTTGATAAATCCACTTCAGCAATTATGGGAATTCCATTTTTAATTATGGAGGGAATAGTTAATGAAAAACTATCTGATTCAGCAAAACATGCCCGAACAGCTATTGGTATTACTGAAAACGGAAACATAATAATTGCTGTTGTAGAGTGTATATATACAAAAACTCCAGGCTCTTTAACATTGAAAGAAATTCAAGACATTTTACTAAAGAAAAAGCTTTCCTTTAATGAATTAAAAATAGATGAGGCAAAAAACATACTTCTTAAAGAGTTATCGCATAATAACAACGCAGAAGGAATTACTTTAAAGGAATTAGCTAACTTTATGTTAGAGCAAGGGTGTACCTCAGCAATTAACCTTGACGGAGGCGGATCATCAAGCTTATACATAAACGGTAAATATATTAACAATCAGGTAGGCGACCAAGATGAAGCAAGCGGGGTAGCAGTAGTTAGACCGGTATCTGATGCAATTATTTTTAAGAAAAAGTAATAATTTATGCTAATATGGCCTAGAAAACTTTTTGTAAAAATTGAAATAAGCTATTACTATAACTTAAAATTGAACAGACTTAATAATTAGTTAAATATGGATATAACTGCAGTAGAAATCTGGCTATTAATTGGAGTAATTTTTATCATAATTGAATTTAGCAAGATCCCAGGAATTGGCTTCTTATTTTTAGGTTTAGGAGCATTAACTACTTCTGCTTTAATTTCCTCTTATTCAGAAATAACTGATTACCAAATAGCCACATTTGGTCTTGTATCCTTTGCCTGGTTCCTGGTACAATGGTGGCCATTGAAGAAATTCGTTTATGGTAAAAAGAAAGAAAACGGTGTCAATCAGGGTTATTTCGATTTAGTAGGAAACCAAGTAACAGTTTTTAATCAAAGTATAGAGCCGGGAAAAATAGGCCAAGTATCCTGGTCCGGTACCATTATGAATGCTAAACTTGCAGACTCAGAAAAAGAACAAGGAAAACCGGGTGATGTATTGTACGTATTAGAAGTTAAGGGCAACATTTTGATATGCTCTCATAAAAAACCTTAGAAAATTTTTACCTAGTAAACACTAATTCGGTTTCAGTAGAGAGATTGAGGTTAAACCCATATCCATCTTCTCTGAACTGTTTAATACCATCAATGTTTTCAACACGTTGTTTTATTATATAGGATGCCATAAGGCCACGTGCTTTTTTAGCAAAAATAGGTATCACTTTATATTCCCTGTTTTTTCTTTCTTTAAAAACCGGAGTAACCAAACGAGCATTAAATAATTTGGGATTTAATACCTTAAAATATTCTGTCGACGCTAAATTCACCAGTAAATTGTTCCCCCCGCTTTTTAACAGGTCGTTTAGTTTAACTGTAATCTTATTTCCCCAATACTCATATAAATTTTTGTAATTCTGATTAATCAACTTTATTCCCATTTCTAATCGATAAGGCTGTATAAGGTCTAGTGGTCTTAGCAAACCATAAAGCCCGGAAATAATTCTTAAATGGGATTGAGCGTACTTGATGTCCTCTTGAGTAAAGGCTTCTGCATCTAATCCTTCATATACATCACCTTTAAAAGCATATATAGCTTGGCGACTATTCTCTAAAGTAAACGGAATACTGAAATCATGATAGCGTCGGTAATTTAAAACAGCTAGTTTTTCACTTAAATCCATTAATTCAGCTATCTCAGATACCGTTAGTTTACATAAAACTTTGAGCAGTTCTATTGAGTTTTCAACAAAATCCGGAATGGTATACTCGCCTTTACTTTTTCCAGAAAAATCTAATGTTTTAGAAGGAGAAATTACTACTATCATTTTATATAGTTAGTTCATTTAAATATGATCAATATAAAAAAAGCCTAGAATTCATACAATAAAAATTATAGCCCCTTTAATATAAATTTATTACCAGCTATTATTGGGCAGTCCACCCTCCGTCAATTGATAAAGCTGAACCTGTAATAGAAGAAGCGCTTTCAGAAGATAAAAAATACACAAAATCAGCTATTTCTTCAATCTCTACAAATTTTTTTGTTGCTTGTACCCCTAATATAACATTTTTAATTACGTCTTCTTCTGACATGCTTCTAGCTTTTGCTGTATCAGCGATTTGATTTACTACAAGTGGAGTTTTGACATACCCAGGACAAATAGAATTAACAGTTATACCGTCTTGTGCTACTTCTAAAGCAACAGATTTTGTTAGCCCCATTAGCCCGTGTTTAGCTGCCACATAGGCCGATTTAAACGGTGAGGCTACCAATGCATGGGCTGAAGCAATGTTAATCACCCTTCCCCATTTTTGCTGTTTCATTATAGGAATAACGTTCTTCATTGTATAAAAAGCAGCAATTAAATCTACACGAATTATCGTTTCCCATTTTTCTGGTGGAAAATTTTCGATCGGTGATACAAATTGAATACCTGCATTATTAACTAGTATATCTACTCTTTGGTATTTCTGAATTATATTCTTAAACATTCTATCAATTTCTGCTGGTTTTGAAAGATCAGCCCCGTCAAATAATACCTCTGCTGCGCCAAGAATTTTTAGCTTACTAGAAAGTTCCTTAACTTCCGTATCAGAAGCAAGCCCATTAATAACTAATTTAGCACCATTTTTAGCAAATTTTGAAACTATCCCAAGGCCAATCCCGCTTGTAGACCCAGTTACTACAATTATTTTATCTTTCATATTTTAAACCTGATTTATATTTGATAAATAAACCTTCTTAAGTTATCATCCTTTGATGATATAACCATCCTTACAAAGTTAATATGAAATCATATAAAACTGAAAAAACAAAATCTTTATCTGTGACTTGTATGGGCCACGAAGCACCTTATGATCATCCAAAAGTATATCTTGCAATAAATCCGGAAACTAATGATGTTAATTGTCCTTACTGCAGTAAAAAATTTATTCTTGAATAAAATTTTCTATAAATACTATCTACATTATCCGAGAAGTATCTGGTCTCAATGATTTCGTCGCTCCTTTTACAATATCTAACAAATTTGCATGCCCTGCGCCTAGTGTTTTTTTAGCAAAATTTTTCACCTGCGGATCTTGCACTTGCGTAGCAATTTTCTCTATATTACCTTGAATACGGTCTTTAATCCCTTTTTTAAGGATGTCAGTCACCACAGCTGTTATAATTTCGGTATCTTTAGGGTCTGATAAATGTGCTTTTATAGTTTTATTAACCTGGTTTAAGCATTCTAACATTAAGCTGGTACCATTTTGCTGAATTTTTATTTTATCAAAAATACTAATAGCCGGGTCTAAATTTTGTTTCAGTACATCTTTCGCTATAGCTGCATGCTGTTCTATGTGCTCTTTTATTTTTGAAGTAAGCCCTTCAGGGGCTTCTATTTTTTGGAGAGCAGATACTACTGAATTTTTGATAAACTCAAAAGTTGAGTCAATTTCTTTTTCATTTTGAGGAAAAATTTTCTCAGCATAACTACTTACTTCTTGCATAAAACCCTTTATACTTGCCTCAGTAGTAACGCCTTCTAGCACTGTACTCAACATATCAGAATTAAAACCAAATTTACCGAGTACTACTGCAGAAATTCCTGTTTTTATGGCTAATTCTGAGATTTTACCAATAACTTCTAAGCTACTGTCTTTATTTAATTTTTCTGTTATATCTGTAAGTTTATCTATTGTTACTTGCAGATTTTCATCTTTAAAAAAGGAAGCAATGGTTGTGAGTAACCCTGTGCTGTTTAAAATGAACCCTAACGCAGGAGAATAAGCGGTAACAACTAATAACAAAGCAGGTACAGCCAAGCTCATTATTTCATCGGATTTTATCGGTAATATTTCATCGAGCTTTGATTTAAAATTTTGTATACTAGTTAGAACTTTAACTAAAGTTTCTAATAGTATAATGCTAAATATTTTTTTTTGTACCGGTTCAGAAAGATAATGCTGCAGATTTAAGGATATTTCTTCTAGTGGTTCTAAAATTGTTTGCTTAAACAACATTTTTGCCTGCTCCTTTTCTTGAAAGGTTAAATCTGATTGATTTAATTCATCTTCTAGAATTCCGGTTTTATACTGTAAAGCATCAATCAAAGAAATAGTAAATTTGCTTATTTGTTCCTGAGCTTGATTTTCTAATAACTCTAACTTCTTTCGTAAATCTAAGGGTAAAAGAGAAAAATCCAACCGACCTTGGACCGTATTATATTTCATTTTAACTACCGATAATTAAAAAATATTTTGGCTTAAACGTAAAATTTAATCTAAAAACCCATCTAATGCTCAAGTTATTATTGATAAAAATATAATTTTTGATAATCTAAGTGCCAGCATTAACACAGTATTTTCAAACTTTATACCTAAATATATATCATTGAATATACTATTATGACTGCTTACCTTACAATTAACTTTAATTATTGGTAATATTAAATTCATGCATAGATTAGTCTTATTTACATTAATTGCGCTTAATTCTTCTACTAGTTTAGCAGTGGAGCTAAGCGAAGCTCTTAAAAGCAGCTATAATAATAACGAGCAGCTAAAAATTATTAGATCGGAATTTTTAAATGAAATAGAACAGTTCCCTCGAGCTCTTGCCGGGTTTATGCCAAGAGTTTCTGCCGGATTTGATGCCACGGATTCAAAAGTTACAAGAAAAAGTAACGTTCCTACTGGATTTTTTGGGGATACAACATCTGTAGATAATTCACGATATTCAAAAACTCTAACCCTAGACCAACCGATATTTAACGGAGGATCTAGCGTTGCGGAATTAAAGGCGGCGCAGTCAGCATTTAGAGCCTCTAAAGGTAATTATTACGCTAAGGAACAGAACATATTTTTAGATGAAATTACTAATTATCTAACTTGCGTTGAAACAATGGAAAAATATAATATTTCAAAAATAAGTGTTAGATCTAACAGAACCCAGCTAGAAGCTGTAAAAGAAAAATTTAAACTTGGTGAGTCCACTGAAACTGAAGTTGCAAGCGCTGAATCTGGCCTTGCTAGTGCTCAAGCTAATCAATCTATTACTTATGCAAATTTTGAAGCAGCGAAAGCGGAGTTTTCAAGAGTTTTTGCTTTAGAAGCAATTGGAATTAAAATGCCGGAATTAGCCGCTAACTTACCAAATAGCTTAGAGGAATTAGTGGAAATAGCAATCGCTGCTAATCCAAGCATAATAGCATCCGCGCACTCTACTAAAGCTTCCAAAGCCGGAGAATATGTGGCCAAGGGAGCTTTGTTACCTCAAGTTTCATTTAGAATACAAAGCGGTAATACAAGCTATAGCCCTGAAAATGCAGACAGACAAAATATTAACAATAATAGTGTTACTTCTACTTTATCCGTAAATGTCCCTATTCTTTCTAAAGGAGGTGTTGAGTATTCTGACGTTAGAAGGGCAAAATATCAAACCAGGAAAGCTGTTCTGCAATTAGATGCTCAGATCAAACAAATTAAGTCACAATGTAAAGCAGCTTGGGAAAGGTTTAACGCAGCGAAAGCCAGAATTGAGGCTACATCTCAAGGAGTTAAATCTGCAGAAATAGCTTATGAAGGAATGGTTCAAGAAGAAATGCTCGGATCTAAAACTATAATCGATGTTATAACGTCTGAAGAAAAGCTAAGCAAAGCCCGTGAAGTTAGAGTTGAAGCACAAAAGGAGCTAATATTAGCTAGTTATAATATAAAATCCTTAATGGGAGAATTAACTGCTGAAAAAATGAAACTACCTGTTGAATACTTTAATCCAGATCAAGAATTCAAAAAACTAAAATTAAGAATTGTAGGATTTTAAGACTCATGGATTCTAAAGAGAAAAAAAGTGAGGTAAAGGAAGAAAAACTTGAAGATATAATACGCTCTATCAGGGGTATAATTGATGATCATAATAATCATGCTCTTAAAAACTTAAAAGGGGACAAAGAAAACCCTAATTTAGATGAATCAATACTAGAGCTAACATCAGAATTTAAAGAAGATGAGCAAAGTAAAGTATATACAGATGGGTTCATATCTAAAGAGACCTCTGACAAATTTTCAGAAGCAATAAAAGGTTTTGCTGAGAAAATTGATGATCCGATATTAAAAAAACAAAATACAGACGCTGATTTAATTATCACTAATTTAATAAAGCCTATGTTAAAAGAATGGTTAGATAATAATTTACCAAGGTTAGTAGAAAAAGTAATAGCCGAGGAATTAAAAAAATTGATGCCAAAAAAATAGCTATATAAATAGAAAATATTTATTAGCTATTTCTATATTAATGGTTTTTTACTAGGAATAAGAAATGAAAAAGAAAATTTTAACTTTTTTCTATATTTTGGTTCTACATTCTAATGCTCATTCGGCATCAGAACCACAATTGCCTCCTCCACTTCCATTATCCCAAGAAATTGCAAATCCTGAAAAAAAAGAAGTTTCTTTTTGGGATAAAACTTTAAACTTTTTCGGTTTAGGAAATAAAAAGCAGGAAAATGGAAAGGTTTTACCTGCCCTTCCCTTAGAGAACCAAAATTCTAAGGATTTAAGTGACAAGAGCAACAATACCGCCGATATTAATTCAGATTCACCGATGAAAAGCCTTCCGGCAAGTTCTAATGAGGCTTCTAACCCTTCCCTTACTCTTTCGGGCCCCGCAATTAGTAATGAAAATTCTGATAAAAATTCGTTACAGAAAATTCCTGATATCTCTGAACTTAAGCTTCCTGACGGAGTTAAGCCGGATGAAGAATTACCAAATAAACCTGATATAACCACCAGCAATAACAATAATAGCACTGCTAATAATCAAGCACTTAGTGGAGAAGAAATTAAGAAAGAAACAAAAACAGATATCTCTGGACTTAAACTTCCTGACGGAGTTAAGCCGGATGAAGAATTACCAAATAAACCTGATATAACCACCAGCAATAACAATAATAGCACCGCTAATAATCAAGCACTTAGTGAAGAAGAAATTAAGAAAGAAACAAAAACAGATATCTCTGAACTTAAACTTCCTGATGGAATTAAACCAGATGAAGAATTACCAAATAAATCTGACGTTAAGGCTAAAGATAATACTTCTTTTACCCCTTCGAAATCCACTGAGAAAAAATCCCAAAATGAGTTAGAGCAAAATATAACTTTAAGTTTACCCACAACTGATAGCAAATCGGCAAGCGATACTCAAGTTTCGAAAGCAGATACCTCTACTCTTACTCCTTATACTCCACCAGAAAATTCTAATAGTAAAAATAGCTTACCTATATCTACTACAGGAAATTTATCTACCCCCCCTAACGATAAACTACCGGAAAATGTAAAATTAACTCAGAATCCAGCAACGCAATCTAGTCAGAACAGTGAAGCTGCAAATGTTAAAACTTATCGTCAGCATTTACAAGATCGACTAAATAAAACCCAGAAACTTCCAGAAATTTCAAAAGATGATTTAAACCCCGTTGCTGTACCAGAAGATACTAATCCCGCTCAAATGAAATTTGTTAATGATGAAGCGCAAGTGCTGATATTACCGAATGATGAGGTAGTACTTGGGGAAGTAACAAAAGAAAGCCAATTAGAGTTAATGGACTTAAACTCTTATCTTAAAATTTTTTGGGATAATTATAATAGCATAAAAAATGAACCGGCACGTCAGGCAATAAACAGTTTTATTGAAAATTATGATAGTAATTTCAATAAGCAAGCGGTTCCTAGTAAAAACGAGAATATGGATGCTCTGTCAGAAGCCTTTAAAGCAATAGATAGAAACAATATTTATGATTTAATTAATTTACTGGATGGTTACCCTATAATTCAGCTTGTTGACGCCGATGGTAATACCCTACTCCACAAAGCAGTTTACAAAAATAATTACCCCGCAGCAAAATTTTTAATTATGAAAGGGATTGATCTCTCAGCTAAAAACAATCAAGGGATAACAGCCCTTGAAATAGCAGTTGCACAAGATAGGCATGAGATAGAAACCCTTTTAAGATCTGCGGGTGGTAGATAAATTAACTCCTCTGTTTCAAAAAACCATTACTTTTATAAAAATTCAGCAAACTCACTAAAATTTTATTTACAACTTAATTAAGCATTAAATAAACTTCAAACTTAGGTTGTTTATTTATGGTTAGTAATATGAAGAAAAAAATTTCCGCATTAGATACTTTTGGTAAGGGGACAAACTGGAATTTTTGGAAGCCAAAAGGGAAAGCAGGGGTACACTCAGCAGGTGAATATGGAGGATTTTACACAAGGTTAGAAAATGAGAAGGTAGTAGAAAGAGCTTTAATTAAATGTGAAGAAACTAATATAAGTGCTAATATTTCAGAGTTTATTGGATCCAAAATTTTTGGCACTATTGCTCCTGGTTATGGAGCTGAAGTCTCACTTACTACTCCCCAAGAGTTACAGACTTTGCCACCAGATGGTTCTGGGGTATATGTCAGGTCAAGCTTTTTTAAAGATTATGCAGATGACATGTATGTGGATATGGATAAAAACATGTCCAGAGAAAACGTTCCTTCAAAAAGGCTTAGAACTGCTGCTCTTAAAAATGACAAGGGAGAAGTAGAAGCATTAGGACGACCTTATATGATGGGTTCACGAAAGGTTTTAGGTAAAGCTTTTGACGAATTACGGTATCAAGGTTTTGATCAAGTAGCTCCAACATCATTATTGATCGGTGATTTCGATATGCACACCGGTAATATAGGAGTAATAAGGCAAAAAGATTCTGATCCTAAACTAGTACGTATCGATTTTGGTGGAGCTTTTACTAAATTATCAAATAATGTTCATCCACATTCTCATTCAAGGCATATAGTTGGTTTAGGCCCAACAAACCACTTTAGGGAAGTTCCCCGGAAATTAAAACTTAACGATCAATTTGTAAATGGTTTATTTTCAGCAGCCAATAAAGATTTAAAACCGGAAATTGATAAAACTTTTCAAGAATTAGCGCAGTATTACGAGCCTAAAGTCCTAGGTGAATGGGCTAAGAAAGCTATGCCAGAACGATTCAAGGACCGGAAACCGGAAGAAATAAATGTTACCGAGATTACTGATAGTTTTAAAGAAGTAATGGGAAAAAGACAGCAATCACTTAAGGAATTTGGCATTGAAATTAAGTTAGGGCTATTACTCGAGAAAAAGGCAAATGGCAAAGTTGGGTTTAAGGATGAAAAAGCCGAAGTAGAATTTAAAGCTTTAGTTAAAGATAACGAAAAATATTTTGAGGAAGTTGCACACGGCAAAAAAAAGTTTAAATTCCGCGATAAAAATTTAAGAGGATTTATTACTCAATCTGAACCAGAAAAATTTATTAAGGCTCAAATTAAAAATGAAATAGCAACCAGAATTAAGGATAAAACGCTTAATCTGCCTAAACTAGAACTTCCTTCCGGGGATGCGATTGCGTTAAGCGATCAGTCAATAGAGCGGGAAGTGGAAAGAAGTGGGAAAGGATTAAAGGAATCGGGTCCGACAATTTTACCTTCTACTACTAGCGGCAAAACGGCTATAAGTC
>Ga0194130_10001249_pt1 | contig 41893 bp, 37 predicted proteins | sample TA2KigsurfametaG_FD_160084 | JGI IMG/M metagenome (GOLD analysis project Ga0194130, IMG submission 160084) | Freshwater microbial communities from Lake Tanganyika, Tanzania - TA2015050 Kigoma 12 surface | ecosystem: Environmental > Aquatic > Freshwater > Lake | place: Tanzania: Lake Tanganyika...
CGGAAAATCAAAGAGTGAGCCGTATGACTTCTGAAATGCAGCCGCCTCTTCATTCAGGTGGTCTACATTGTGCTGATAAACAGATGTGCTGCGAATGGCCAGGGGACTGTCGGTAAACACTTTTATGTTCGGCAACCTGCCGCTTCTAAAAAGCTGATTCAGGGTGAAAATAATGGCCTGTGTGCGTCCCACACTGAAAGCGGGAATCACAAGTTTTCCGCCCTTTTCTACGCAGGTTTCCTGCACATGCTTCAAGATTTCATCTTCGGCACACATGGGCGAAACCGTATGATTACGTCCACCGTAGGTGCTTTCGCTTACGATGTAATCAGGTTGTGGCATGGGCTGCGGATCGGGGACCAGTTTGCTCTGGTAATTGCCCAAATCACCCGTAAATCCAATGGTTTTAACGCCATCATGGGTTTTCACATGCAGCACCGCGCTTCCGGCTCCCAGAATGTGTCCTGCCTGCAGAAACTCCACACTGAGTTCTTCGTTGTATTCATAGCGATGCCCGTATTCCATCAGCAGGGCCATGTCCATCATATCGGCTATGTGCTTGCGTGAATACAAGGGCTGTGGCTCGCTGCCGCCGTAATGTTTGCCTTTTTTGCCATGCTTGCGCTTCAGTGATTTCATTTTAGCGGCAATTTCCATGCGCTGAATGTTTAGGCTGTCCTGCAAAAGATAATCGCCGAGTTCCAGCGTGGGCGGGGTACACAAAATATGGCCGTCAAACCCCTGCCGAATCAGGTTGGGTACGTTACCGCTATGGTCGATGTGGGCATGGGTCAGAATCAGTAAATCAATGCTTTTAGGATCGAATGGAAAGCGGCTGTTGCGCTCCTCAAACTCACTGCGTTTTTCATAATCCAGACCGCAGTCAATTAAAACACGGGTGCCACCCGGGAGTTCCAGCAGGTGCTTGCTTCCGGTAACCTGTTGGGCGGCCCCCCATACGGTGAGTTTCATGGAGCGAAAATACGATGATTTGTAAGGAATTTGACGTGCATTTTATAAAAACATACCATGTAAAATTTGTTTTTTTCAAGTATAACTTACTAATTTTGATATCATTAACCTTAAAACCATGAAAAAACACCTTTACCTTTTAACGACAGCAGTAGCATTCATCTTTGCTTCATGCTCCAAAGAAAAACAAATTACAAAAAGACTCGAGGGCACGTGGAATATTGACAAGTATGAAGGAACCTACACCAGCAGCGGACAAACCTTTCCTGATGTGGCAACCAATGCCGGCACATTCACATTTGTTGAAGGCGGAACCGGAAATGCTGAAATAAAGATCGTAGGTACTACTGACCAAAAATTCAACTTTACCTGGAAGGTTGAAGACGAAAAAATCATCATTACTGAAACCGGTGAAGACCCTTTCACCTATGAAATTCAAACCAACGAAAAAACAAAACAGGTCTGGTATAATTCCACCACCTATCCGAGCGGAGATATACAAACTACCAAACTTTCGCTAAGTAAAAAATAATCTATCGCAGCACCGACATTCCCCCGTCCACGCCCATCACCTGGCCGGTAATCCAGCCGCTTTGTTCGCCCAGCAGAAATACTGCCAGTGAGGCAATATCTTCGGGTTTGCCCACACGGGCCAGCGGGTGCCGTTTGGCGGATGCTTCGGCCTTTTCGGGACTGGAAAGCAATTTGGCAGACAACGGCGTTTCCACCAAACTCGGTGCAATCGCATTCACCCGAATAGATGGTGCCCATTCAGCTGCGAGGCTGCGTGTCAATCCTTCAATGGCGCCTTTCGCCGCGGCAATGCTGCTGTGAAACGCCATGCCCTGTTGTACGGCTACCGTGCTAAAAAGCACGACAGATGAACCTTGCACGGCTTTTAATCCGGGTTGTAGTTTTTGCAATAAACGAACCGCACCCATCACATTCAAATCAAAATCCTGCTGAAATTCCTCCGGCTTTAAACTCCTGAACATCTTAAGGTTTATGCTCCCCGGGCAATAGGCAACGCCGTCTATGGGGCCTTCAATGCCGGGTATTTCCGCAGTTTGGGAAAAATCGTAGGTGATGAGGCTTAATGCCGAATGACTGATTCCGGGGGCCGTGCGGCTGATGCAGGTTACTTTATGTCCTTGATTCAGCAGTTGCTGAGCAATCCCCAGACCAATTCCGTGGCTTCCGCCGGCTATAACAAAATGTTTCACACTAAACTAACAAGGGCAATGCCCTTATTGTTTAGTAGCGCTTTTTAAATTTCTTTTTGTCTCCGCCGCCGTCTTTGCCTTTGTTGTAGTAATCGCGCTTGCCGTATTCGCCGGGTTTGCCTTTATCACCGGGCTTTTTGCGCTTGGTGAAACCATCTTCCGACATGCCCTGCAATTCCACACGCACCCTGCGGTCATTCACTTTTTCCTTGTTCAGGGTGTCCATAATCCGCTGGGTGCTGTCCTGATCGGCTTCTACAAAAGTGTGGGTGCGGTGAATTCTGATTTTGCCAAAATCCACATTACCCAGGCCGCAATCGTTCAGCCAGCGAAGCATGATCTTTTTATCAAAACCATCCAGTTCCCCAACCGAAAGGAAAAACTTCTGAAACTGCCCGTTTCCGCCTTCTTTGCCGCGTTCTCTGCGACCAGAAGACGAATCGTTAATGTCTGAAGCACCTTCGTAATATTCAATAAACTTGCGCAATTCCAGGCTGGCCAGTTTTTCAATGAGCTCCTCGCGGGTAATCTTTTTCATTTTCTCATAGAAAATGCTCAGATAGGCGTGAATGCTTTGCTGATCGGGTTCTTCCGCTGCCAGTTCATCCACAAAATGAGAAAATTTGGCCCTTACCACATCATCGCCGGCAGGTACCTGCATTTGGGTAAAGTGCGCCTTGGTTATTTTTTCCAGGCGGTGTATTTTCTGTAAATCGCGCTGCCCAATGATGCTGATAGAAATACCCTTTTTACCTGCACGCGCCGTTCTTCCGCTGCGGTGGGTGTATACTTCCAGTTCGTTGGGTATGCTGTAATTGATTACATGGGTAATGTCGCTTACGTCAATGCCGCGTGCAGCCACATCGGTAGCCACCAACACATTCAGGTTTTTGTTGCGGAAACGCCCCATTACCTTGTCCCGCTGTGCTTGGCTTAGATCGCCGTGCAGGGAGTCGGCATTGTAGCCATCGTGAATCAGCTTTTCGGCCAGTTCCTGACACAAACTGCGGGTCTGGGCAAACAAGATACCATATACATCCGGAACTACGTCCAGAATACGTTTAACGGCCTCATAGCGGTGTTTTTCGCGCACCACGTAATAGTGGTGTTCGATATTGGCATTTGAGGTGTTGGCCGCCAAACTAATTTCGCGGGGATTGTGCATGTAGCGCTTGGAAATGCTGCGCACTTCGGGCGGCATGGTGGCACTGAACAGGCAGGTCTGTCTTTCTTTGGGAGCGTGCGAAAGAATGTGGTCGATGTCTTCCTGAAAGCCCATATTGAGCATTTCATCGGCTTCGTCCAGCACAATCACACGGATCTGGTCCAGGTGAACGGCCTTTCTTTCCAATAAATCAATCAGACGACCGGGGGTGGCAACCACCACATTGGCGCCTTTTTTCAGCAGCGAAATCTGGTCGCGGATGCTGGCACCACCGTACACAGGCACGATGCTAACGCTAGGTTTGAAAGCAGCGTACGTTTCCAGGTCGCGGGAGATTTGCATGCAAAGCTCACGTGTGGGTGCAAGTATCAATCCTTCGGTAAAACCGGAAAACTCCAGTTTTTGAAGTACAGGAAGTCCAAAGGCAGCTGTTTTGCCGGTTCCGGTTTGGGCCAGCGCAACAAGATCGGTGTTTTCTTCCAGCAATGCGGGTATGGCCTGAGCCTGCACCGGAGTGGGCGTTTCGAAACCCAGTTTATCAAGGGCAAGCAGAATTTCAGGGTCTAAGCCCAGTTTTTTAAATGTAGTCATTAATACGGTTTGAATGCGGGGTGTGGCAGATATCGTTGTGTAAGAAATTCAGGGAAATGCAACCCCATTTATTCCACAAAGATACGGCATTCCTTTGAATATAATAGAATTTCATTGAAAAACCCGAAATTTGCATCTCAATTTTACGGCACGTGCACATTGTTCCTACCCTCAGACTCAGCGGCTTAGAGCCCTTTACCCTTACCGCAGAGACCAATTTTGTGAATATTGGCGAACGCACCAATGTTACCGGCAGCCGCAAATTTGCCAAACTCGTTCTTGCCGGTGATTACACTTCGGCACTGGATGTGGCAAGGCAACAGGTTGAAAACGGGGCCCAGGTGATTGATATAAACATGGACGAAGGCATGCTCGACGGGCCTGCCGCCATGGTTATATTTCTTAATCTGCTTGCCTCCGAACCCGATATCAGCCGCGTGCCCGTGATGATTGACTCTTCCAAATGGGAAGTAATTGAGGCCGGGCTGAAATGCCTGCAGGGCAAAGGCATTGTAAATTCTATCAGCCTAAAAGATGGCGAAGAGGAATTTATCAAACGGGCCAAAAAAGTGCGCAAATACGGTGCTGCTGTGGTAGTTATGGCGTTTGATGAAACAGGACAGGCTGATACTTTTGCACGCAAAATTGAGGTTTGCCAGCGCAGCTATGATATCCTCACCCAAAAGGTCGGTTTCCCTGCCTACGATATCATTTTCGATCCCAACATCCTTACCGTTGCCACCGGCATAGACGAACACAACAACTACGCGGTAGATTTTATCGAAGCCACCCGCTGGATTAAACAAAACCTGCCCGGTGCCCGTATTAGCGGCGGTATTTCCAATATATCATTCAGTTTCCGCGGCAATGATGTGGTGCGTGAAGCCATGCACAGTGCCTTTCTGTATCACGCCATCAAAGCCGGACTGGATATGGGTATTGTGAATGCGGGCATGATTGAGGTGTATGATGAAATTCCGCCAGCCCTGCTGGAACATGTGGAAGATGTGTTGCTGAACCGCCGCGATGATGCCACAGAAAGGCTGGTTACTTTTGCCGAAACCGTAAAAGCCAAGAAGGAAGAAACGGTAGAAGAGGCCGAATGGCGCAAAGGCACAGTAGAAGCACGTTTGACGCACAGTTTAATCAAAGGCATTACTGAATTTATAGAAGATGATACCGAAGAGGCCCGCCAAAAACTCGGCGAGCCATTGAACGTGATAGAAGGTCCGCTGATGGACGGAATGAACGTGGTGGGAGATTTGTTTGGTGAAGGGAAAATGTTTCTTCCCCAGGTGGTTAAGAGTGCCCGGGTAATGAAAAAAGCGGTTGCTTATCTGCAACCCTATCTGGAAGCCCAAAAGGCGGCCAACCCGGATGCCAGGGCGCAGGGCAAAATTCTGCTGGCCACGGTGAAAGGCGACGTACACGACATCGGCAAAAACATTGTAGGCGTGGTGATGGCCTGCAACAACTACGAGATAAAAGACATCGGCGTAATGGTGCCCACCGAAAAAATCCTGGCTGAAGCCCGAGAATGGGGTGCCGATATCATCGGCCTCAGCGGTCTGATTACGCCCAGCCTGGATGAAATGGTGCACGTGGCCTCCGAAATGGAGCGCCTGGGCATGAATACGCCACTGCTTATTGGCGGAGCCACCACCAGCAAGGTGCATACCGCTGTAAAAATCGCACCGAAATACAAACACCCCGTGGTGCACGTGCTTGATGCCAGCCGCAGTGTGCCTGTGGCCGGTAACCTGCTTAATCCCGGGGTAAAGCCCGGTTTTGAAAAGCAACTGCGCGATGAATACGAGCGCATGGCCGCTGACCACGCCCGCAGGCAAAGCGATAAACAACTGCTTACCCTGAACGAGGCCCGTGCCAACCGCTTTCAAACTGCAAAAACAGATTATATTCCAGAAAAACCCGTATTCACTGGGGTAAAAACCTTTGACAATGTGGATTTGAGGGTGCTGCGCGAATTCATAGACTGGACGCCGTTTTTCCAGACATGGGAACTGGCAGGGCGCTACCCGGCTATTCTGCAGGATAGCATCGTGGGTGATGAAGCCCGCAAACTCTTTGCCGATGCCCAAGAATTGCTGGATGAAATTATACAGCACAATAGCCTTCAGGCCAAAGGCGTGATATTCATTTACCCCGCAAGCAGCAAGGATGAAGATGTTACCGTATACGCCGATGAAGCACGAACACAGGTGCTGGACACCTTCCATTTCCTGCGGCAGCAGCGCAAAATGACCGGCGGCATTCCCAATATTTGTCTGGCGGATTATATCGCAACGCAAGACAGCGGCGTATTTGATTATCTGGGTGGTTTTGCCGTTACCGCAGGCCTGGGTGCCGATGTGTTAGTGGCTCAGTACGACAAGGAAAACGACGATTACAAGAGCATTATGGCTAAGGCACTGGCAGACAGACTGGCAGAGGCTTTCGCCGAATATTTACACCGCGAGGTACGAACACACTGGTGGGGCTACGCGCAGACCGAAACCCTTAGCAACGAAGACCTGATTCGCGAAAATTACCGCGGCATTCGTCCGGCACCGGGTTATCCCGCTTGTCCGGAGCACACCGAAAAAACAACCCTCTTTCAATTGCTCAACGCTACCGAAAACGCAGGCATTGCCCTCACCGAAAGCATGGCCATGATGCCGGCTGCAGCCGTAAGTGGTTTCTACTTTGCCCACCCTGAAAGTCAGTATTTTGGACTGGGTAAAATTGAAAAGGACCAGGTGCAGGATTACGCCAGCCGCAAAGGGTGGACATTGCAGGAGGCAGAGCGCTGGCTCGGACCTGTGTTGGGTTATTAAAACCTATTTAAAAGGATTTTTGTAGGCGGGGTTCTTAATGAACACCGTGTCAGTCATGGTCAGCAGGAATGCCTTTAATGCGGCTTTTTGTTGTGGGTCCAGCAACCGCTGTTTGGGCCCATGCACCTTAATCTGTGGGTTAAGGTTGGGCGAAGTAAATTTAATATGATCGCTGTAATGATCAATCACTTCATCAAGGGTAGCAAAACGTCCATCGTGCATATAGGGCGCCGTTAGACTAATATTCAGCAATGATGGGGTTTTAAATGTGCCGATATCCATGTTTTTGCCTGATATGCCACCAAATCCTTTATCTGTGATAACGGCATCCAGACCATTGTTGGCAATGCCCCCGAAATTGGGATTATTGGCCTGTGCAAATACACTGCCATGGCAGTGAAAACAGTCAGCGCCACCGCGCAGTGCACCCGTTACCGGATCTTCATCAACAAGTCCATTAAAGAGCTGCAGGCCTGTTTTTTCTTCCTGGGTAAGGATATTAAAATTGCCCGGCCACATTTGGGTAAAGCGGGAGTCTTTACTCACGATGGTAAGCAGAAACTGCTCCATGGCCAGGGTCATGTTGAAGACGTCGGGTTCGCTGTTAAACGCTTTGCGAAAGGCATCTCTGTAGCGCGGAATGGCAGAAAGGCGCTTGCGAAGGTAGGGCAAGGTCATGGCCATTTCATTGTGGGCCTGTATGGGCTCCAGCACCAGTTCACGCAGGGTTTTCTGGCGTCCATCCCAGAAAAACACACGGCTGTAAGCCAGGTTGAACAAGGGCTGGGCATTGCGGTTGGTTGTTAGACCAAAAACGCCGGTAGAATAGGGCTTTGTATCTGCAAATGCATGTTGCTGAGAATGGCACGAGGAACAGGAAATACTGCTGTCTATGGATAATACAGGATCATAAAACAACATTCTGCCCAAATAAACACCTTCTTCTGTAAGGGGGTTGTCGGCTGGCAAGGCCGGCATTCCATATTTATCAGGAAATATACTTTTGGGGTTTATGTAAGTAACAGTATAGGGCGCCTTCTCTTCGGGCAGTGACGGGTCTTTGCGGCATGCATTGAACAATACCGCTGACGCAATAATGAGCAAGATACCGTAAAACCCTCTGTTCATATCAATTTACACTTTTTATGGAAAACGCGTCTGCGGCATTGCCGATGAGCTTGCTCATCAGGGTAATTTCGGCATTGCCGGTACTGTGCGAAACCGCTTTGTCCTTTAGGTGAAGTTCGGTTGGGTTTTTGAAATATTCATCGGCTTTGAACTCAAGCACAGCAGTTTTTGGTGTGCCTGCCAACTCAAAATTAAAGGGCATGAAAAACAGCTGATTAAATGCATTGCCTGCGGTATGAAAAGAGAAACCTTTGGTAACGGTGGCGGATGCATTGTCTTTAAACTCGCCATCGAACGCCTGAAACACATAGCCACCGGCCCAGCCCCAGTGCAAACCTGTCAGGTTGCCGTTTAGGGGATGACTGGCAGGCCATAGGGTGGGATCACCGTGGTTTACCGCTGAATCCGGACCCAGTTGAAACTGTATGCCTTTATACGTTCCTGCGGGTGCATCAGGGTAATTGAAAGAAAGTCGGCCACTGGCTACATCCACCCACTGATAGCCATCGCCCAGGGAGACGAGGGTGTTATCATCCTTTACCAAGGAAAGTTTGGCTAAAATCATACCCCAGGTGCGGAGTTGAAGAACCTCACCATCGGGCTTGCTGTATTGCATTTTACCGGTTACCATGGTGGCGCCTTCCCAGGTTGGCAGCACGGTAAGGGTAAGGCCTTTTTGAACTTTGGGTTCCTCCTGTTTTGGGGGATCTTTTTTGCAGGACTGGAAAACCAGTGCAAAGCCAAATGTCAGTAGTATATACAGGGTGTTTTTCATTTTATAATTTAACAAAGGTTAATGCAGTTTGTTGGTTGCTTCCTTTGATTTTGGTTACATACATACCGGCGGCTAGGGTACTTATATCAAATATAGCGTTTTTTCCCGGACTGTGCAAGAAATCAGCTCCGGTTTCCATACATTTTTGACCACTCAAATTGAAAATCTCCATTTTCTCTATCTTCATGTTCAGCGTTACCAATTCCAATTTATCGCCCTTCACCGGATTGCCCTTGATGACCACCCAGTCTTTGATGGTTTTATCCTGGTTCATGCCGCCGAGCGATGTTTTGGCCAGCACTTCCACTTCCGGATCAAAAATGGCGGTATCAGCTGCAAACGGTAGCAATAAAGAAAAAGTTTGTTCCAGTTTCTCCGGGTACAGCGTAATCAGGGTGTCACCGTTTTTGCCCTTAAAATAAATGGGTACAGGAACCTTGAAAAAAGGTACTGAAGGATGGGAAGGCCGTTGCTTTACTGTTACCTGCATGGAAGCGCCTTTCTGCACCCAGTTTATATTCAGGTATGGAAATCCTTCTCCCATATACCAGCGCTGAAAAAACGTATCTAGGTTTTGTCCTGATTCCTGCTCCATCAAGGTTTTCAGGTCTTGCGTGGTGGCAAATGAATAAGCCCGGGGATTTCCATTCAGGTATTTGCGGCAGGCATTGTAGAAAGCGGCATCCCCTATTTTTGCCCGTAACATATGCAGGACAAAGGCGCCTTTGTTATAAGTTAATCGTCCACTAAAAAGGCGGTTTACCTGAACAGTATCTTTGGGAAATACACTGCCATCATCTACTCCAGTTACAGCATCGCGAATGTCGCGCATCACACCCAGCCATTCTTCCCTGGGTTTCAAGTATCTGTAACTCAATGCTGTCAGGTAGGTAGCAAATCCTTCATTCAGCCACAAATCGCGCCAACTGCCGCAGGTTACTTTGTCTCCAAACCACATGTGGGCAAGCTCATGGGCCATCAGATCAAAACTAAAATTTACCATAAAACTCATGGTTTGGTGCTCCATTCCACCGCCCCAGGTAAACTGAGCGTGCCCGTATTTCTCCTTCATGAAAGGATATTCACCAAACAGGCTGTCAAAAAGGCGCAGCATGGGCAAAATGGGCTCAGCATCGCGCAACAGTTCTGTTTTGCTTTGCGGGAAAACATAATTCTGTACCAACAGTGAATCTGTTCTGTTATGGAAACGGGCATGCTGATTGAACTCTTCGTAATTGGTAATGGCTGTGGCCACGAGATAGGTAGCAATGGGATAGCGGTGTTTCCAGTGAAAAATACGGGTGGTATCGTTGATTTTCTGATCCTTCACCAGCAGGCCGTTTCCGGCTGCTTTGAAATCGGAATGGGTGCTGACCACCATGTCCAGCGAATCTATTTTGTCGGAAAGTGTTTGTTTGCACGGCCACCAGTAATAGGCGCCATAAGGCTGACTGAGGGTGTGCACAATGGGTCCGGTGGCATGAAAATCATACACATAATAACCGGCGCCACCGCCAAACACTGCAGGATTTCCTTGATAAAATACAGTTATCGAATCGGAAGAGCCGGTTTTCCAGCCACCGGGTTTGTGCACGTATAAAATATCAGCAATACGGGTAAAGCGGACATTTGCGCCATGATACTTGACGCTGTCCGCCTTAAGGAAGTATTTCATGTCAAAACCAATGCTGTCTGCGTCTTTTTCTAAAGTAAAATAACTAAAAACAGAACCTTTGAGATATCCGTTTCGCTTGGGATTGATACGGAAATTGAGCCTGTGGTAGTGAATATTGTATCCGTGATAAATATTGGGGTTAACACGAAAACGCATTCGGTTCTGCAGATGTTGTTTTTCGGCGCACAGCAAAGCATCAGGCACAATACCCTGCGCAGCTAAATATGAGAGGCCGGATATCAAATTTAATATGGTGCAAACCAAACGATTCATCACAGAATAGACAACAAATTTCGGTATAAAATGCTCAGGTATTTGTCAGATTTTATTTTATCTGCTAAGGAAGATAATATGGCGTGTACTTTACTTTTGCAGTGTGAAGAAATCCTGGTGGCCTGTTTTAATTATCTTCCTGCTTGGCGGTATCTGGGGAAGCTCATTCATACTTATAAAAAGGGGCTTAGAGGTTTTCCAGCCCATACAAGTTGCGGGGCTGCGACAGTTTCTGGCGGGTTTGGTTTTGTTACCATGGATATTTCAATACAGCAGCAGCCCTTCCCGAGAGAATGATGAACAATCTACCACTATCAGGCTCACATCGGGTGATTATTATTTTCTATTCATGTCAGGCCTTATAGGCAATGGCATTCCTGCTTTTTTGTTCAGCTATGCCGGAACCCTAATTCCCAGTGGACTAAGCGGCATAATGAATGCCTTTACACCAATGTTCACCCTATTGCTGGGTGTAGCTTTTTTCAAGGATCGCTTCACCGGTAATGGTTTGATTGGTGTTGTTCTTGGGATTCTTGGTGCGATAATTTTGCTGGCACCGGGTTTCATCTTTCATTCAAGTCAGCCGGTTAGCCCGTTGGGTGTAATCATGGTAACTGCCGCCGCCATGATGTATGGTTACAATATTAACCTGATTAAACATAGGTTGAGCCATCTGCCGCCCATGGTGAAAACGGCATATCCTTTTTTCTTTATGGGAAGCTTGTATTTAATGGTTTTGATGATGACCGGTATTATGGATCACTGGCATACTTCAGCGGATAAAGCCTGGACCGCACTGGGTTATTTAACCATACTGGGGGTTGTGGGGAGCGCGCTGAGCATGATTGCTTTCAATATTCTTATTAAACATACAACGGCATTGGTGGCCAGCACCAATACTTTTATTATTCCGGTGGTAGCTGTGGCATGGGGTTTGGTAGAAAATGAGCCCATTACGTGGAACATGATTGTGGGACTCTTATTTTCCATGGCGGGTATTTACCTGATTATTAATAAGCCTGCAGATAAGACATAAAAAAAGCCCGGAAATCCGGGCTATTAAATTTCTTCAAGTAAGAATTACTTGTTTACGGTAGCAGCCAGGGTGGCGCCAGCCTTAAACTTAGCAACTTTCTTGGCTTTGATCTGGATGCTCTTGCCAGTCTGAGGGTTACGGCCGGTGCGGGCAGCACGCTTGCCTACTGAGAAGGTACCGAAACCTACGAGGGTAACGCTGTCACCTTTTTTCAGTGATTTGCTGATGGCGTCGATAGCAGCATCAAGGGCTTTGCCTGAGTCAGCCTTGGTCATTTTTGAACCGGCTGCGATTGCGTCGATGAGTTCTGATTTGTTCATGATATTTTATTTATTAAAGGTTGTGCCGCTAAATAAGGCATGAACAACCCCTCGTAGCAAGTGTTTTGGTCATTTTACACATAGATGTAATCCACATTTTATCCGCATTTCAGGGATTTAACCCCCTTAAAACCCTTTATCATGGCTGATTTTTGCTTCAAATCATGGCTGAATAGCCTATAAACACTAACTTTGTATTATAATGGACATAAAACCCGTACTGAAAGCGCTGGGAATCAGCCCGCAACTGGAAAGTGTCTCCACAGGCACACAATGGCTCACGGCATTGGGTACTGAAACACGTGACATAATCAGCCCGGTAGACGGTAAAAAAATCACAACCGTGGTATATGCAGGTGAAACCGAGTATGAAGCTTTGATGAAACGCGCTGAAGCTGCATTTCCTGCATGGCGCGCCATGCCCGCTCCCGCCCGTGGTGAAATAGTACGTCAAATAGGAGAAGCATTCCGCGAGCAAAAAAAGAATCTTGGAGCGCTTGTAAGTTATGAAATGGGAAAGAGCCTGCAGGAAGGATTGGGCGAAGTGCAGGAAATGATAGATATCTGTGATTTCGCCGTTGGATTGAGCCGGCAGCTATATGGTTTGACCATGCAAAGTGAAAGACCGGGGCACCGCATGTTTGAACAGTGGCATCCTCTGGGTGTGGTAGGAATAATATCTGCTTTTAATTTTCCAGTCGCCGTTTGGAGCTGGAATGCCGTGTTGGCTGCAGTTTGCGGTGATGTGTGCATCTGGAAGCCAAGTGAGAAAACGCCTGCCTCAGCCGCAGCTGTGCAGCATATAATAAGGAAAGTACTCATAGCGAACCAGCTGCCAGAAGGCGTTTTCAGCATATTACAAGGTGATAGGGAGATTGGTGAACGAATGGCAGCGGACAGGCGCGTGGCGCTGGTTAGTGCCACCGGAAGCACCCGCATGGGGAAGCGTGTAGCCGAAGTTGTGGGTGCGCGCCTGGGCAAAACGTTGCTGGAACTGGGTGGCAACAATGCCATCATTGTAAGTGAAAAAGCCAATCAGGACCTTGCACTCCGCGCTGTATTGTTTGGTGCAGTGGGCACAGCCGGACAGCGCTGCACCACCACACGCCGTGTTATTATACACAGCTCTATTTATATTAGTTTCGTTGATAAACTGAAAAAAGCCTACGCCCAGGTTACCATCGGCAGTCCGCTACTGGAAACCAATCTCATGGGACCACTGATTGATGAACAAGCCGTAAATGCCTATACACGCGCAATAAACCAGCTGGAAAGCGAAGGAGGCAAGATATTATATGGCGGCAAAGTTCTTAATGGCAACGGATTTGAAAGCGGTTGCTATGTGCAGCCAACCCTCGCCGAAGCACAAAACCACTACCACATCGTGCAGGAAGAAACCTTCGCCCCTATTTTGTATGTAATGTCCTACGACACCCTCGAACAGGCTATTACCATGCAGAATGATGTGAAGCAAGGGCTGAGCAGTGCCATCTTCACTGAGAGCCTGTCTGAAGCGGAAACCTTCCTTTCATCAGCCGGCAGCGATTGTGGTATTGCCAATGTAAATATAGGAACCAGTGGAGCAGAAATCGGGGGCGCATTTGGCGGCGAGAAAGAAACCGGTGGCGGCAGGGAAAGCGGCAGCGATTCCTGGAAAAACTATATGCGAAGACAAACCAATACCGTTAACTACAGCGGTAAAATGCCACTGGCTCAAGGTATTAAATTTGATATCTGATTGGTTTATTGGTTTAGTTAAAAGTTAATTGTTTAGCGTCAAGAGTTTGCCTATGCCTGAATAACGTTAACCTTTTTCAGGACGGGACATGCTTCGATAAACTCAGCATGACGATTATAAAAAGTTCTCACGACCAATAAACAAATAAACAATTAAACGAAGAACCACCATCAAAACTGCTGCCCGATGAAGAAGTGCACCTGCCCTGCTTTTCCACTGCGTGGCACCTGGCGGTAATCAAATCCATGGGCAAAGTCCAGTCCAATAAGCCCAAACATGGGCATAAATAAACGTAAGCCCACACCGGCAGATCTCTTTAGCTGAAATGGATTGTACTTTCTCATGCTATTCCAGGCATCACCGGCCTCTAAAAATGCAAGACCATAAACAGTGGCCGTTTGGCCTGTAGTGATTGCATAGCGCAGCTCTGTAGTGAACTTGTTGAAAATAGGAGCCCCTGCTTCACTGCCGGTGGCTGTGGCAGAGATGGAATAGTTGTCGTAACCACGCTGTGAAATAATTTCAGCAGCAGCAATATTGAACCCAAAAATACCGGCACCACCCACTTGAAAGCGTTCAAAGAAGGTAGTACCCATTTGCTTATTATAGTAACCCAGAAAACCAAATCTGGCCTTGTTCATCAGCACAAGCTTTTTAGTAATGGGTGTAAACCATTCCATATCCAACTTCCATTTATAAAACTCCGCCCATTTATATTTCTCCTGTTGGGTAAGTTTGGATACTTCCGTATTTCGAAACAGTGAAAAAGGTGGTGTGCCCTGTGCGCTCAGGGTAAGTGTGCTTCCGCTTGTTGGGAAAATAGGGTCAGATACTGAACTGCGGGTCAGAATAACCTGCAACGAGGGATTGTAGCTAGTGCCGTTGAAACCACCCGGAAAACCGTAAAAACCGCCGGTAAGATTTTGCATCTTGTACTGCTGAAAACTAAAGATATACTGCAGGTTGAAGAAATCATCCGGCCATTTCAATCGTTTACCCAGCATCACACTCATACCGGTATTCATGAAATACTGCCGTTTGGGATCAGTTCGTTGCCTAAAATCAAAGGCGTTAACTGTTCTGAATAAACTAACCGAAAAAGAATTGGGCCTGCGGCCACCAAACCAGGGTTCTGTGAAGCTAAAATTATATCCCTGATAGTTGGAACCATTACTTTGAGCGCGGATGGACAGCTTCTGCCCATCGCCGGTGGGCACGGGATTCCAGTTTTTAGGATGAGCAATCTGCCTTGTACTGAAGTTGTTCAGCGTTATACCCGCTGTACCAATCAGCGTGGCCCTGCGCGTAAAAGCATTGCCACCCCAGCCACCTGATAATTCAATCTGATCAGAGGGTTTTTCTACCAGTTTATAATCAATATCTACAGTCCCATCTGCAGGATTGGGTTTGGGATTTACATTCAGCTGCTGAGGATCAAAAAGGCCAATTGCAGCGAGGTCTCGCATGGTGCGCTGTATCTCGGCCCTGGAGAAAACATCCCCCGGCTTGGTTCTGATTTCCCTGAGTATAACCTTATCCGTTGTTTTCGTATTGCCTGTCCATGAAATCCTTCCAACCTTGGCCTGAGTACCTTCATTGATGCGGATTTCAAGATCTATGGAATCATTATAAACACCTGTTTCTACCGGTGTCATCTGAAAAAACAGATAGCCATCATCCATGTACAGGCTTTGAATGTCCAGCACGCCGGTGGTATTTACGGTGCCCAGCCGTTCTTCAAGCTGGGTCTGATTGAAAACATCGCCCTTTTTAATGCCAAGCACCGTATCCAGAAAACCTGTTCGGTATTTGGTATTGCCTTTCCACACAATATTTCTGAAAACATATTTACTCCCTTCAAATACATCAACATGTATCACCACCCTTTTGGGGTTGATAAGCACAATGCTGTCTTTCAGAATTCTTGCATCCCTAAAACCTTTTGACAGATAACGGGTGATGATGTTGTCTTTTTCCTCTATAAATTTCCCTTCAATATATTTCGATGAAGCAAAAATATTAACCTTGTGATACCTGCGTTTCAGCTTTTTTATAGATTGGCGCAATTGTTTATCGGTGAGCTTTTCGTTACCATGAAAAGCAAAATCATAGACCTTAACCTTGGGGCCTTTTTCTACAACAATATCAAAATTCTCAAAACCCGGCATGAGCTTGCCTGTTTTTTCATCAGATGCAGGGAGGCGGTTGAATTTTACCGTAGCATTGTAGTATCCTTTATCGCGGTAATATTGAATAATTTTTACCCGTGTTTTGTTGATGAGGTTGGGCGTAATATACATACCGCGCTTAAGCCCTGCCTCATCTTTCAGGTTCTTTGCCTGCGAGTTGCTAAGCCCAGGGAATCGGTGGCCATTAATGCGTAATTGTTCCCTCACAACAAAATTCAGGGTAGCATTTTTTACCCCATTCACTTCATTGATGCGCATGAACACCTGAATATCGCTGTAATAGCTAAGTTTCCAGAGGTTATCAATAGCGTTGGGAATGTCATTACCCGGAATTTTGATTTTTTGTCCGATACTCAGCCCGGAATATACCACTACCAGTGATTTCTGGATAGGCTTGTTTTCTGCCTCTTCCACCAGAATATTTTTGATAACAAACTCCTGCGGTTCGGTAAAATTATAGGCATACCAGTTATAAAATCTGCCTGTATCTGCTGTTTGGGCTCCAATACCGGAAAATACGCTAACCAAAATTATTAACAGCAATATTCTCCTCATACCACCTGTTTTATTTGGTCGCCGGTATTACCGAAGCGACGCTCTCTACCTTGATAATCCAGAATGGCTTTGTAAAAATCTTCGGTTGAAAACTCAGGCCACAACACTTTGGTAAAATGAATTTCGCTGTAGGCAATTTCCCACAATAAAAAGTTGCTGATTCGCTGTTCTCCGCTGGTTCTGATAAGTAGATCGGGATTGGGATAGCGGGCGGTATTTAGGGCTGCGTTTAAATCATCTTCCCCAATGGTTTCGGGGTCAATCAAACCCTTTTTTGCGTCGATGGCAATTTTGCGCACTGCCTCAATAATATCCCAGCGCCCGCTATAGCTCAAAGCCAATATGAGAGTCATGCGTGTATTGCCTTTGGTAGCTTCAACAGTTTCAGACAGGGTTTTGTTACAGCCTGCGGGCAATTGCGCCACATTGCCTATTGTTTCGAGGCGTATGCCGTTTTGCATCAGCCTGGGTGTTTCTTTTTCAATACTATCAACCAGCAGCTGCATCAAGGCGTTAACTTCTGCCTTGGGCCTACTCCAGTTTTCGGTTGAAAAAGCATACAGGGTAAGGTATTTTACCCCTATCTCGGCTGCCGTTTCCACCACATTGCGAACGGTATCCACGCCTTGGCGGTGGCCAAAAATCCTGAGAAAACCCTGCTTTTTTGCCCAGCGGCCGTTGCCATCCATAATGATGGCCACATGCTCGGGAATGCGGATGGGGTCAATCTGGTTTAATAGCGCTTTTTCTGCCACGGGGAAATTACCTGCAAATTAAGGGTGTAAAACGGTAAGATGCCGTAAATCCGATGAAATAAAACCAATCATTGAAGTGTTTATCTCCCCGCATGGTTCCGGCAGGTGTAAATGGCTGTCCGTTAAGGGTTTGGGCATGGCTATACTGGGCAGATGCTAGTCCTTGTTTATCTACCATGGTTTTGTAATCGGGATACAAGCCACCCACATCATCCAAATAATCGGTAAAGGTTTTGCGCCAGCAGCCCTCCACACCCAGAATCCATACACCGCGGTTGCGCTTGGGATTGAGCATGGTCTTAACGCCAAATCCAATGGGGATGGAGGGCTGTAGCCTTGAATAGGATTTATTTTGGCCTTCTGTTCTTAATTTGCGCAGGTTAATATCTGTATTTTCCAGCCTTGTGGGATCGAAGACAAAAAACCCCAAACCCGAGTAGAAATAGGGTGTCCATGTTTCATCATTTACATTGGTTCCGAAGGCCTGAAAATTGAACTCGAAGGTGCTGCTCAATTCCCATATTTCTGACTGAAAACTAAGATTGCGGCTGGAATAGGCCTTAACACCCGCATCCGAACCGCTTGTTTTTAAGTATGAAAGCTGGTTTCGCCAGGAAAAATAGCTGCTGAGGTTGTAGCGGCTGAAAAGCATTCCTGAGGGATGAAAATGTTTTAGAAAAGTGCCGTGTTCCAAATCGCCATGGTAGTTTGAAACGCCCGCTCCCAGACCCATTTCAAACCTGCCACTAAAATATTTTTGGCAAAAAAGGGAACCCACCGCAAAACAGGTTGCGAGCAATAATGCAATTTTTTTTCTTCCAGTTTTAGAACTGGAAACAAACGGTTTTACCACCTACGATTTTTCTTGTAATGGTAAAGTTTAGAAACATATACCAGTCTTTATTGGCCGAATTTCCGCGACCAAGGCCATTGTCATAATTTTGATATCCAAGTTCAGGTCCCCTGTCTTTCAGCGCTGCAGCCAGTGCTCCGCTGTTACCACCCACAATCTGGTTGTCTACGTAATCCAAGCTCACATCATCCAGATAATCGGTGAAGGTTTTGCGAACACCCAGTTCAACGCCCCAGGCCCAAAGCCCATTGAATTGCTGCTTATATCCTATTCCCAAGGGAATACTAACCTGCGTGAGTGCATAACGTCTTCGGTCGTTGTGTTTAGTTGTTTCCTGGCCTTCCGTGCCCAGGGGTTGTAATTCAATCCACTGGTTGTCGTATTTCTGCAGGTCAGCACCGTGAAGTGCCGCACCTTTGGGGTCGGTAGGCATATATTTAAACAACGTTTTGGGATTGAATTTAAAAACGCCCAGCCCACCAAACAGGTACGGTGAATGCGGATTGGCAGTCTGTGTTTCTCCAAAACCCCTAAAATTCCATTCCACTATACCGCTGAATTCCACGAGATTGCTTTTAAAATTCAGGTTACGCTGCTTGCGGAAAGCATCCACATCAGCATAGTTCTTGTCATCGCCGCTGATTTGTCCAAATACAGCATTACCGCGTAGTGTCACCCAGTCAGAAAGGTTAAAACGGCAGATTAATCCTCCCATGGGGTTAAACTCCTGCACAGCAACTGATTTGGACAAATCGCCCATGTAGTTGGCTGCTCCGAGGGTAACACCAAATTCAATGGGCTTGCCCTTGAATAACTTTTTCTGGGCCTGCAAGGGTGCAAGCAACACAAAAAGGGTACAAAAAGAAATGATTTTGGCTGTTCTCATGACCGCTGTTAAAAGGCAAATATAATACCTGGCATCCATTTACCCTGCTTTATACAACGAAAAATAACAATTATTCGTTTACAGGTAGAGATGGTTTCACCACAAAATATACGCCCATGGTCACAAAATCGCGCAACCAGGGAATGGCGGCAATGATGACGTTTTGCCTGCGTGGCTTTATACCAAATTTGTATTCATACACCGGATTGAACAGGTAAAAACGGCGCGCATGTTCTTTAAAACAGGCTTTTTTACAAATTCGCAGAAAGCGGTTGATGGAAATGCCTGTGGATCGGATTTCCTTCATGGTATTGATACCTGAGGCGTTTACACCAAACAATTTCAGGGCAAGTGGATATAATGGACCGGGAAGCAAATGGTACCAGGGCAACTTCGAAACCAGCTTGCCGGGCAGCACCTGCTGATGCCCACCGTATGGCATACACCAAGGCGGGAATCCAAAAAACACGCTGCCACCCGGTGTCAAAAATTTGTGTAACTGGGGCATAAACTTTTCCTGGTTCGGAATGTGCTCGATTACATCTTTCAAAATGACCAAATCGAAGGTGGCGCCTATCTCCTTTTCAACATCCACATCGTAAATGTCTTTATTCAAAAAAGCAACTTTTCCGGACTGCATTTCAGCCTGCATAAATTCCCTGGCAAATTTCAGCCTGGATTCTTCAAGCTCAATACCAAACGCTGTGCAACCCTTGTCTGTAAAAGCTTTCAGCACACCTGCTTCACCACAGCCAATTTCAAGCACGCGCATACCTTCACGGTAAATACTCTTTTCTTTCAGAAACGGAATTACATGAAATTCTGTAACCTTACGGGTAAGATCAAAATAGCGGGTCTTATCGCCGTGAAATTCATACATGCTGCCGCAAAGAAAACCACAAACAGCGGATTGGGCAACACCTAAGTTTTGCAACAGATATACTGCCCAGTTGTTTCATCATTAAACCTTTTTACCGAATTTGCGTCAATCTATTGTATGCGTAAGTTATTCTTCACTCTCATCCTGTTATCGGTAACCATTGCCGGCAGGGCTCAAAACACCTACTATCCACCCATCAGCCAAACGGCCTTTTGGGATACCCTTTCTCCGGGTTCTCAGGGCTGGTGCAAAGACAGCATTAATAGTCTTTATCAATATTTATCCAAAGAAAATTCCAAGGCATTTATTTTGCTGGTTGACGGAAAAATTGTGTTGGAAAAGTACTTCGGCACCTTCACCAAAGACAGCTCCTGGTACTGGGCATCAGCAGGTAAAACGCTTACTTCTTTTCTGATAGGGAAAGCCCGAGAGGAAGGCAAACTGTTACTTACCGACAAAACCTCCGATTATCTGGGAAGCGGCTGGAGCAACCTTACACCGGCTCAGGAAGACGCCATCACCATCAGAAACCAGATTACCATGACCTCAGGACTGGATGATGGCGTGCCCGATAACCACTGCACCCTCAAATCTTGCCTGATTTACAAAGCAGATCCCGGCACACGATGGGCGTACCACAATGCGCCATATACCTTGCTGGATAAGGTAATTGAAACCGCCACCGGCTCAACCATGAACTTGTATACTCAGCAATCCTTATCTTCCAAAACAGGCATCAATGGTCTATGGTTTAAATCGGGATACAACAATGTATTTGCCAGTAAGGCGCGCAACTTTGCCCGCTGGGGATTACTTGCCCAAAATGGCTTTAAATGGGACGGCCTGCAGCTTGTTGATACCGGTTTTGCCAGACAATCGGTGAATACTTCTCAAACCCTGAATCTCAGCTATGGCTACCTATGGTGGCTGAATGGGAAAAAGTCGTTTATGGTTCCTACATTGCAGACAGTTTTTCCGGGCAATTTCATCCCAAACGCCCCGGCCGATATGTTCGCTGCCATTGGCAAAAACGGACAAATTGCCAGTATTTCACCTTCCCGAAAAATTGTATGGATACGCATGGGTGATGTTCCATCCGGTCAACTGGGAGAAGTACCATTTCTGTTGGCTGACAAGGTTTGGAGCCGCATTAACACGCTGGCCTGCAACAATACCGCTGCACGCGGTTTAAAACCAAAACAAACCGCCATTTTCCCCAATCCGGCTGTGGACCGCCTTTATGTGCCATCAGCAGGGCAATACAGCGTATTGGAAATAACGGGTAAGATGGTACAGACAACCCATACTGATGCCAATAATGGAATCGATGTGAGCCACCTGAAACCCGGTGTTTACCTGCTAAGCGGTGCCAATGCCACCTACCGCTTTGTAAAACAACCTTAAAGTTTGCTTTTGATGGACGCTTTCAGCGCTGCGGCTTCTATGTAACCGCTTTGCTGCCAAAGGGATTTTCCGTTTTTATACAGAAAAAGATAAGGAACGTTGTCAAGCGACAATTCCTTTACCAGCCGCGGATTGTCGTCGTAGTTGATTTTAACCACCTTTAGCTTACCGGCAAATTCCTTTTCTATTTCGGGCAAATATGCCTTGATTTTGCGGCAGGGAGCGCACCATTTGGCCCAAAAATCTACGAGAACCAGGGTATCTTTAATACCGGCCATCATGGATTCAAATTCGGCCTTTTTCAAGCCTTTGTCCATGGCACCGGCAGGACTTTCCACGGCGCGGTTTTCATAGGTCCAGCGGCTAATGCCCCCTTCCATATTGTACACGGCAGGAAAACCCATATCTTTCAGTATATCGGCAGCTTTGGCGCTGCGCCCACCGGCAAGGCAATACACAAATAACGGCTGGGTGGTATCCAGTTGCTTGATGCGTTCGGCAAAATCAGGATCATTTACATTCATGTTTACTGCGCCCTGCAAATGCCCGCTTTTAAACTCCTCATCGGTGCGCACATCCAGCACGATTTTGGCGGGTGTGCTTTTCATGCGGCTCTCAAATGCGGCTGTATTAAGGTTTTCAACCGTCACTGATTTGCCTTGTTTGGGTTGCTGCGAACAAGCTCCCAATGCCAGAAAAACTGCTGCAGAAAACAATGTTATCCTAATCATATTGCAAAGTTGCAACAAATAGCTGCGTCTTTATGTGATTTTGGTCGCATAAAAATTTTTTAATTTCTCAAAACAATTACAAACCCTGGTGGTTTATTGTGTGGGGTAGATTAAGTTTTCATAGCAGACAAGGTCCGGGCATGTCCCGGATTTTGTCATTTTACAGGGTTATGATTATTTGCCGCTGCTGCCGTATCCGCCTGCACCGCGGGCAGTTTCTGTGAGTTGTTCGGCTACCATCCATTTCACGGTTTCATGCCGGGCCACCACCATTTGGGCTATGCGTTCGCCATTGGCGATTTCAAAAGATTCCTGTCCCAGGTTTATGAGCAGTACCTTGATTTCACCGCGGTAATCTGCATCTATGGTGCCGGGTGAGTTGAGGACGGTAATGCCATGTTTCAGGGCAAGTCCGCTGCGCGGCCTTATCTGTGCCTCGTGGCCCTCGGGAAGTTCAATCACCAGGCCCGTGGGAATAAGTTTCCTTTCGCCGGGTGCCAAAATAACGGGTTCTGAAAGGTTTGCGTGCAAATCCATACCCGCGCTGTGGCTGGATTGGTATTGTGGCAAAGGGTTGCCGGATCGGTTAATGATTTTTACGAGCAGCATTCCTGGGAGCCTCTGCCAGCCACACGGCAAGCAGGTAAGCGGGGATGGTTAGATATGCAATATAGGGAATAATTTCCTGATAAACAAGCGCCACGTAGCCCAGAATAGCCGCAAACAGCATAATGCTGACCAATGTCATGCTTTTATAGGGAATGGGATAATGCCGCTGCCCCCAGAAAAAGCCCAGTAAAACCATACCGCCGTAGGCCGCCAAGGTGGTCCATGCACTGCTGATGAATGAATAATGCGGTATGAAGATGCCATTGCCCAGCAGGGTTATAGCCGCACCGAACAAGGCCGTGGAAGCCCCCAGCATTGTTTTATTGCTGAGTTTGTACCAGATGCTCAGGTTGTAATAAATACCCAGCAGCCAGTTGGCCATGAGCAATACGGGCACAATTTGCATACCGCGGGGATCGGTGAAATAGATGTGTTTGCGTATTAACAGCGGTGCCAGCCAGGGCAAACAGGCAATGGTACACACGTATATGAAACCACACACATACACAAACACAGTCATCACCTGTGCGTAGGTTTGGGGCGCTTTGTCGCTTTCTGCCTGCTTGAAGAAAAAAGGTTCAGCTGCAAAGCGGAACGCCTGCACAAACAAGGTCATCACCATGCTGAGCTTGTAGAAGGCTCCGTAAATACCTGCTTCGTAATCGCCATGTTTGGGCAACATTTGTTTTAGCAGAATGCGGTCCAGGGTTTCGTTGATCATACCCGCCAAACCCACGATCACCATGGGCAGACTGTACGCGAATAGTTTTTTGAAAAGGCCGAAATCAAAGCCCCATTTCAGGTTGATCCATACACGGCCCAGCAAGGGCAGGGTGATGAGTGATGCCACCAGGTTGCTCAGGAAAATATATTCCAGCAACCGCGAAGGATCGTATATAGAATGTACCCAGGTATAGCCTTTAGAGAGCAACAGCGGACAACCCCACAAAAAGAAAAGGTTCAGCCCTATGTTCACCCCGATATTGATGGAACGCACCAGCACAAAGCGCCAAGGCCTTTCGGTAAAGCGAAGCCAGGCAAACCCCAGGGATGAAACTGCATCGGCGGCGAGGATGCCGGTAAACCAGATGGCGTAGTGGGGTTTGGAAGGGTATCCGGCCATGCTCATCAATCCCTCGGAATAGAGGTTGCCCAGCAACAACCACAGGAATCCTGAGCACAACAAGGCAATTACCGCGGTAGAAAATACCTTTTCGGGTTTGTACTCATCTTTTTTGCGGGCAAAATTGAAGAAGCCCGTTTCCAGTCCGAAAGCAGCAATCACAGCGATGAAAGAGGCATAACTGAACATCACGTTCACCTGCCCGTAATCATCTACTTTACCCAGGGTGGCCGTGTAGAGAGGAACCAGCAAAAAATTCAGCAACCTGCCTACCATGGTGGTTAAACCATAGACAGCGGTTTGCGATGCCAGTTTTTTTATGAGAGGATTGATGTTAATTTATTTTTAATAGTTATCGTAATATTACGATTTAGTTTTGCTGATAGATTTTACATACTATTCTTTAGTATATTGAACGTTCGTTGAACATCTTTTTTATAAAAAATAATCAGCCGGTAATTTCCGGGTGCTGTTTCTGCCATATTCAACGTGGCTTTGCCGTTTTTTATGTTACCGGTTTGTACCCTCTTGCCGGTGGCATCCAATAATTCGTAACGATGCTCCGCTGTATGGCCGATATCAATCTGCAACAAATGAGCGGTTGGGTTTGGATATACTTTTATCGGATAGTCGTAAACTAGCGGTGCAGTGCCTGTTTGGGTAATAACATATGCCTGTTGCACACCCGCACTGCTGCTGCCTCTGGCGCCGTCGGCAACAGTAAACGTAGATTGCCCTGTGGTAAATGTAACCACACCACCGCTGCCGGTGGCAGAGCCGCCACCCGAATTAATGGATTCCTGAGCGGTAAGCAAGTTGGTAATGGCTAAAAACAGAATGAATATGGATACGCGACATCTCATGGTTCCTCAAATAAAATACATTTTATCCAAAAAACAGGAAATGCCTTGTTATATTGCTTCAGTATTTCCATGAACACATTGTTTTTTCGATGTAAGGTCTTATTGATGTGTTTGGTGTTTAACCAAACGCTATTGGCAAACAACCAAAACCTGCGGCTGATTGTGCGTATGGATGACTGCTATGTTTCTGCAGATTCCAAAACAGTAAGAATCATCCGTTTATTTGAAAAACATAAGACACCCATTAATGTAGGAATTATTCCTTTTAAAAATCCTGCAGACACCCTTAATCCCATTTACAGGAGTCGGTACGCAGAAATTTTTGTGCATGGATATAAGCATGAAAAAGAAGGAAATGATGAGTTTACAGGCCTGTCCTACTTAAAACAAAGGGATAAAACTCAAAGAGGCAAGCACCTGCTAGAATCTAAAGGCATTTATCCCTGCTGTTTTGCCCCACCCTGGAACGGCTATGATGATAACACACTAAAAGCACTTGAAAAGTCTGATTTTTTAATCATTTCTGCAAACGAATTTGGTCCGAAAAATAATTCTAAAATTAAATATGTTCCTTCTACTTGTTATTCGGTTAAAAAAGCCATAGAAGTATTGGAAAAAGAATCGCTGTTTAATGGGATCATTGTATTGCTAATTCATCCCTATGAATTTAATTCAGATGCAGATTTTGAACTGCTTGAAAAGCTTTTAATATTTATCAATAAAAATAATATACAAACACGCTATTTCTCTAACCTGAATTCACTGGATGAAAACATCACTGCCAAAAGACTTGAATACCATCATTACCCGCTTTTTTATCTATTGAGAAAATATGACATATTGGGATTTAATCATACTGTTTATTACGAAATGGGATCGCTTATTACAGTTAATATTATTGAGTGGTTTTTATTGCTAATTATATCATTGTTTGGCCACCTAAAATATATAAATAAATTAAAATTATATGTTTCTATTACTACCGGAATAATATTATTGTTGGTAGTTATTATTTTTTATTCCTATAAATCAGACAGCTACCGTTGGGTTTTATTATATAAAACCTCAGTCATCGCCCTCTTTATTTGGCTGAATCACCGATTAATTAATCGAAAAAAACTCAAAGCAGCGCAGGCCACGTAACCGGGTCGGTTTCGTGCATCATGGCATATACCTTCATGAAAATTTCATCGGCGCCGGGCTTGCTGAAATAGTCGCCATCGGTGCCGTAGGCAGGCCTGTGGGGCTGTGCGGTAATGGTGATCGGGGCGCTGTCGAGGTAGCGGTAACCACCCTGTTTTTCCAACACCTGCTGCAATATGAACGCCGAGGCACCACCGGGAACATCTTCATCCAGCACCACAAGGCGGTTGGTTTCTTTTAAGCTCTCCACAATCAGGCGGTTCACATCGAAGGGCAGCAAGGTTTGCACATCGATGATTTCCACACGAATGCCATGTTCTGCCAGCATGTCTGCGGCTTCCAGTGCCACGCGGCAGCAGCTTCCGTAGGTTACCAGCGTGGCGTGCTCGCCGTAGCGCAGGGTATCGGGGCGGCCCAACGGAACGGTAAACTCGTCCATGTTCATGGGCATTTTTTCCTTGATGCGGTATCCGTTCAGGCATTCCACCACCAGGGCAGGTTCATCGCTTTTCAGGAGGGTGTTGTACATACCGGCGGCCTGGGTCATGTTGCGGGGCACACACACGTGCATGCCGCGCACTGCATGGATAATGGTTCCCATGGGGCTTCCGCTATGCCAGATGCCTTCCAGTCGGTGGCCGCGGGTGCGGATGATTACGGGTGCTTTTTGTCCGCCTTTGCTGCGGTATTGCAGCGTGGCTATGTCATCGCTCATTACCTCGAGGGCATAGAGCAGGTAGTCCAGATATTGAATTTCGGCAATGGGCCTCAAGCCACGCATGGAAGCGCCGAGGCCTTCGCCTACAATGCTCCATTCACGGATGCCTTTGTCAGTTACACGCAGCTCGCCGTATTTCTCCTGCAAGCCGCTAAAACCCTGGTTCACATCACCAATTTTGCCCACGTCTTCGCCAAAGGCAAATACCCGAGGATCGCGCTGCATGGCAGCATCGAAGCAGGCGCGCACCACCATATAGCCGTCTACGGTTTCATCGCCAAACACCGGCGGAACCTCGGGCACGGAAAGTGCGCTGTTTGGGCTCTGGCTGTGCAGATGGCTGCTGTAGCGGTTGTGGTTCAGTTCGGTAAAACGGTTATAGTAATCCAGCAAGGGCTGTTTTTGTGCCGCATCCAGCGATGCGGTGAGGCGCAGCGCCTTGTGCACGGCGTTTCCTATGTCTTTGCGCAGGGGATCGGATTTGCTTTGCAAACCGGCGCTGATTTCGGCAAACTCTGCCGTGGCCAAGCCTTGTGCAGCCATGGCATTGATGATGTCGCAGAAACCGGCAACCTCTGATTTGATAGAACTCAGAAAGTCTGTCCAGGCGGCTTTTTGGGCATCGCGGACGCTTTGTGTGGCTTCATTCTCAATGGCATCGGCCTCTTCGGCGGTAGCCAGTTCGTTGGCAATAAGCCATTCGCGCATTTTGGCAATGCAGTCGTATTCCAATTCCCACTCCAGGCGCTCTTTGCTTTTGTAGCGCTCGTGACTGCCGCTGGTGCTGTGGCCCTGGGGCTGTGTTACCTCGGTAACATGCACCAGCACGGGCGTATGTTTTTGGCGACAAACATCGGCGGCCATTTTGTAGGTTTTGCAGAGCTCTGCATAATCCCAGCCTTTTACAGTAAATATTTCCATGCCCTGCCCGAATTTGTCGGTTTGGAAGCCGCTGAGCAGGCGCGATACATTTTCTTTGGCTGTCTGGTATTTGGCAGGCACGGATATGCCGTAGCCATCGTCCCACACGCTCATCAGCAGGGGCACCTGCATTACACAGGCGGCGTTCATGGTTTCCCAGAAGATGCCTTCGCTGGTGCTGGCGTTGCCGATGGTGCCAAACGCGATTTCATTGCCTTTCAGCGAAAAATCGGTGTAGGTGTGGAGGTCGGGGTTTTCGCGGTATAGTTTGCTTGCGAGGGCCAAACCCAGCAGGCGTGGCATTTGTCCGGCGGTGGGCGAAATATCCGCGCTGCAATTGGGGCGGTCGGTTTGGGGCCGCCAGCTGCCGTGTTCATCGAGCAGTCGGGTGGCAAAGTGACCGTTCATGCTTCGGCCGCCGCTGGCGGGTTCGCGGTCGGTATCGGGGTCGGCGTAGAGCTGGGCAAAGAATTGCTGCACGGAGCTCATGCCGCGGGCAAACATGAAAGTTTGGTCGCGGTAGTAGCCGCTGCGCCAGTCGCCGTTTTGAAACACTTTGGCCATGGCAATCTGGGCTACTTCTTTACCGTCGCCGAAAATGCCGAATTTGGCTTTTCCGGTCAGCACTTCTTTGCGGCCAAGTAGGCTTGCCTGTCGGCTTTCGCAGGCCATGCGGTAATCGTGGAGTACCTGTTTGCGAAAGTCTTCCCTTGTGAGGGCTGCGGGGGCGTTGGCAGCTTCTTCCATTTGTGCTGCAAAAATACGGCTTTTTCTTTTACGGCATTATTTGCTGCGGCGCAGCCACCAGGCCAGGGCTATTCCCATGATGGCACCCAGCAAAATGGGCAGCCAGTAGTTGGTGGGTTTGGCGGTGGATTGCAGGATGATGGTGGCGATGCAATGGGGCATGGGGCAAAGGTAGCGGTGGGGGTGTAAAAATGGAACGGTGGTTTTGGGGTATTATTCTACCCACTGGAATATTAATTCCATAATAATTGCCGGTATTTGATCATTATCTAAACGCCCAAAACCCCGTAGGGTTGACATCCTCCTAGCCCCGCAGGGGCGGCGTTGTTTGAGCCTCGTAGGGGTGATATATTCATTCCATAAACGGTGGCGGTGGATTTGTAAAATGAATTATAAAATAGCGAATGATGTATTTTAAAACCGCTAAGGGAATTATTTAATCGAACAGAATTAGTGCAGACAAGGATGGGACGAAATTATAAGTTGCTTTGTTACATAATTAGACCTCTAATATTGAACGAAAATATTGTTCCGTTTCTTTATCAGTAAAGTAAACATAGCAGCCTTTCATTCCTCTTGTCATTAATGTCCTATATGTATTTTTTATAATTTGTTTTATTCGCAATTTTGTTTCGATGGGTGATTCCTGTTACAATCGTTTATAGCCTTTAATTGACTGATCCATAACAGATCTTTTCGACGGATCCACTAGTACTTCACCATTGCGCACAATCATATCAGGGCCAACGGTTTGGCGCTTGGCGCAGTGGCGGATTTCGGAGTACAAAACTGTCAATACACCACAAAAGTTGGTGCGAGGTAGAATGTTCAATTAACCACTTAACCCGCCATTGAGCCAAACGCCTGTTAGCAGAAGTTTTTATTTGTTTTTAAACTCTTTTAAAACAGGTAATGCCTTATTGTTAAAGTCAAACAATGCTTGATTTTCCCATGATGAAGCATCTGTTGCTTGGTTTCCTTTCCAAGCGATTGATTCAGCGCCCCAATAACAAAAACCTATACCTTTTTTCAAGTCTTGAGTTATTACTTTTAAATCCTTTATGAATTTTCTTTGACCTTCTGGGGTTGCAGGATATTCTGGTAATATTAATTGTTCTTCTAAACCAACTATGTTATGTGTCCAATCATTCCAACCAAGTGTAAAAGGATAGGCCGTTTCAGCTATAACGATCTCTTTATTTTGTGTCTCGCTTAATACCCTCATAGTTGCCTTAAGGTTGTCTAAAGACTTTCCGTGCCAAATAGGATAATAAGACAAACCTATTATATCATAATCTATAGAACTTACCTGATTGAAAAACCACTCGGAGCCTTCTATACCTGCAAAATGCAAAATTATTTTACACTCTTTTGAATTATCTCTTACTGCCGCAACTCCTGTTTGGATAAGTTTTATAAAATTTTGAAAATTTTGTGAAATATGGCCGTAGGGGTGTAAGATGCCAGAATTTATTTCATTACCAATCTGGATGAAATTTGGTTCTATTTCATTAACAACTTTCTTAGTATAGTTATAAACATTGTCTTTCAGTGTTATAAAATCAAGACCTTGCCAAGCTGATGGCGTTTTTTGACTTTCAGGGTCAGCCCAAGTGTCTGAATAATGTAGTGTCAACCAGACTTTAAATCCTTTACCTTTCAAAAAATTTGAAAACTGTTTTACTTCATTAAAACTGGAATATTTATTAACAGGATTTACCCAAAGCTTTAATCTGATTGTATTTATACCATTTGTTTGTAGTATCGTAAAGAAGTCCTTTTGATTCCCATCAAAATCAGAAAAAGTAGGATTTGAAAGGGCTATTTCAGGATAAATTGAAATATCTACTCCAGATATATATGTAGATTTAACATTGTCCGGTATTATGTCAATATTATTGTCTTTGGAACAGGATGCTACAATCAAAAGTGATATTAATAGTTGAATTGCTTTTTTCATAAAATTTCTGCTAACTTGCTTATATGCGCTACTTATTTGCACCAAGCATACCCATTTTAGGTATATTGGTGCAACTCAATAGTGAATTTATGCTCTACAATAATAAACGGGAAATTCAAAAAAACAAAGCTTCAGGGGAATTATACAGGGGCGGCTATGGCTTATCGGTTTGGGGCTTTGCGGTCAGTGTAAAATACAAATACGGACACAGAGTTTCACGGAGTTGCACAGAGTTTCGCGGAGGGGTCATGCTTCGACAAGCTCAGCATGACAATTGCGTTACCCCACGCAGCCCGCGGTTTAACCGTGGGCTATATGGGAGCCAACCAACGGTTCACTCTTGAGAACTACCTTTGTGGTATGTCATCACCCTCCGCTATCCTTCCTTACGATGGTGAAGCCCTCCTCTACCCCGATTGGTGCACGGCTGGTGAATCTCAGCGTTATTTTGAAGAACTGATGCAAACTTCCGAATGGCAAAACGATGAGGTGGTAATGTTTGGAAAACGGCTGACTATGAGCCGCAAAACCGCATGGTATGGATTGCACCCCTTCATTTACACCTACTCGCATGTGGAAAGAACAGCTCTGCCCTTCACACCGGTGCTGGAGGAATTGCGCATAAAGTGCGAGGAAATCACGGGACATTCATATAACAGTGCCTTGCTGAACCTCTATCATCATGGCATGGAAGGCATGGGCAAGCACAGCGATGATGAAGACAGCATCGTTCCCCAAAGTGCCATTGCATCCTTGAGTTTTGGTGCTGAGCGTCCTTTTACTTTTCAGCATAAAACAACCCTGGAAAAGATTAAAATCGCCCTGCCCGACGGGAGTCTGCTGCTCATGAAGGACCTCTGCCAGCAACGCTGGTGGCATGAACTTCCCAAAACCAAAAAGGTGAGCGGTCCCCGCATCAATATTACGTTTAGGTTAATGAAAACCTAAGACAAACCGCTAATTATCAATTAAAACAGATTGTTTGTCCGATTTGTAAAAATTGGTACAAAAAGTGCATTTTAATTTGCATCAACGTATGAAAAGCAATCACGAAATTGATTACAAACTGCATGGCGAGGAAATGCAGTGCGTGCAGATTGAACTGGACCCTCAGGAAACCGTAGTGGCCGAAAGCGGCAGCTTTATGTTTATGGATGATGATATCCAAATGGAAACCATCTTTGGCGACGGCTCCAATGCCGGTGGCGGCGGGTTTATGGGTAAACTGTTCAGCGCAGGCAAACGCCTGCTTACCGGTGAAAGTCTTTTTATGACCGCCTTTACCAACCGTGGTTCCGCCCGACGCACCGTCTCTTTTGCCGCGCCTTACGCAGGTAAAATCATTCCCCTGGATTTGTATGAACTGGGCGGAAAAATTGTGTGTCAGAAAGATGCCTTTCTCTGCGCCGCCAAAGGCGTTAGCGTGGGCATTGAATTTCAGCGCAAACTGGGCACCGGGCTGTTTGGCGGTGAAGGTTTTATCATGCAAAAACTGGAAGGCGACGGACTGGCATTTGTGCACGCCGGTGGATTTATCATGGAACGCACCTTGCTGCCCGGTGAAACCCTGCGTGTGGATACGGGCTGTCTGGTTGCCTATACCAAAGACATAGATTACGATATTGAGTTTGTGAAAGGCATTAAAAACGCGGTATTTGGTGGCGAAGGGTTGTTTTTTGCCAAATTGCAGGGACCGGGAAAAGTGTGGCTGCAGACCTTGCCCGTGAGCCGCCTGGCCAGCAGAATCCTCTCTTATGGTGTAGGCGGACGCAAAGAAGAAGGCTCCATCCTCGGTGGATTTGGCAACCTGCTGGATGGTGATTAAAAATATTAAATTTGATTCATTAACAATTGATTCTATTACCATGAAAATGAAAATCATCCTATTGCCCGCAGTGCTTTTATTTGCAGCGGCAGTATCTGCCCAAATCCCGGCAGGCGACGAAAAACCCTACATCGAAGTGAATGGCAGCGGCGAGCTGGAAGTAATACCGGATGAGATATTTGTATCCATCACCATTCGCGAGCGCAGTGCCAACAAAAAACCCATTTCGGTGGAGGAGCAGGAGCAGAACCTGAAAAATGCGCTCAAGAATCTTAAGGTGGACCTGAAAAACCTTTCGGTTTCAGGTGCAAATTCCGATTTTGTGAGGGTAGACTGGCGTAAGAAAGGCGTAATTACCCAAAAGCAATATTCGCTGAAACTGGGCAATGCGACCATTCTCGGGCAGGTTTTCGCCGAACTGGATAAACTGGAAATTACCGATGCATTCGTTTCACACGTGCAGCATTCCAAAATAGACAGCCTTCGCAAATTGGTAAAGATTATGGCCATTAAAGCCGCCAAAAACAAGGCAGATTATCTTCTTGCTGCCATAGGTGAAAAAACAGGTAAGGCATTAATCGTAAGAGAAAATGATGCGGCTTATTATCCTCAGCCCATGTGGGCAAATGTAAGAGGGGCAGATAAACTTGACGGGAATTCAGAGCCGCCCGCCGACCCCATCGATTTTAAGAAAATCAAGGTGGAAAGCAGTATTTATGTGAAGTTTGGAATTCAGTAGGATATTTATTCCCCTGCTTTTTTCTTCCATTTTACCCGGCAGCCAATGGCTTTGGTGAAGTTCACCTCAGGATCTTTGCCTGCTAAAAGAGCGTTTACTGCATCTTCCACATATTTTTTGTCAGCAGATGCTGCGTCCTCAGAGTTGTTGTCTATGGCACCCACATATTTTACCACAAACGTCTTTTTCTCTTTTTTAACCACGTAAACATGCGGTGTGCGCTCAGCGCCCCACTGTGTGGCAATAGCCTGAGATTCATCGTGAAGATAAGGGAAGGTAAAAGCCTTGTCTTTGGCGCGTTTCTGCATCTCCGGATAGCTATCATCGGGATACTGGACTGCATCGTTGGGATTGATGGCCACCACCGGATAACCCTGTGAAGCATATTTGTTGTGCAGGGCAATGATTCGGTCTTCATACGCCACGGAATACGGACAGTGGTTGCAGGTAAACACCACAATGTAGCCTTTGGCAGATTTGTTTGAAGCCAGGCTCATCTTTTTACCATCAATATTCACAAGTTTAAAGTCCTTAACAACATCACCGGGCTTATAGCCGGAATTGGCCGTAGTAAAGGCCATTGCTGTCAAAACAGCGGCTGAGAAAAGTATGTTTTTCATGGGTTTAATCTTTCAGTTTTAAAAATGTTTCTATGAAACGCTTAAGGTCGTTAAATTGTTCAAAGGAATCCTGTTTGCTGCCCTTTATTTTCTCTGATACAAACCAGGTTACCGGCAGTGCCCCACTCCAGGTGGAGTCAACAGCATTTATAAGATTTTGCATGTCAGCGGTTTTTATCAGCAAGTGCTCGCCGGGTATTTTGTATTCCGCAATTTTCTGCATTACACGGGCGGTATCCCGCAGACGATCGAACGCCACAAATACAAAATCTATTTTACCGCCATACAGGCTATCAGCTTTCAAAAAATGGGGCATTTCTTCCATGCAGGGCTTGCACCAGGTGGCCCAGAAATTAATAATTCGTGGCTTTACACCAGGTTTGAAACGTTCAAGCAGTTCTGCATCATTAACAATCCGAAGGTTCTGAGCCATTAATCCGGCTGAAAACAGCACCAAAAAAACCAGCAATAAACTAGGCTTCTTCATTTCGGATAAACAATTCAACTTCCTCTATTCTTGCGCCTTTGGCTTTGTTTACAATAAATTCAAAAGAACCTTCGCGCACACTTTCCCTCACGCGGGGAATTTTGCCGCAGATAGAAATCACAAAACCGCCGAGGGTATTATAATCTCCTTCAGGCAAACCGAGGTTATAATTTTCGTTGAGGTATTCAATTTCGAGCCGTGTTGAAAATAAATAATGTCGGGGGCCCAGTTCGGTTTCGGTCAACTGTTCGGTATCAAATTCATCGTCAATTTCACCAAAAATCTCTTCAATCACATCCTCGATTACCGCCAATCCGGCTGTTCCGCCAAACTCGTCAACTACCACAGCCACACTTCTGCGTTTTTGGATAAAATCCCGCAGCAAATCATGGGCCTGCATACTCTCATTTACAATCAACACCGGCTTCAAAACATCCTGAATTCTTGCAGGCTTACCAAACATTTCACTTTGGTGAACAAACCCAATAATATGATCTACATTTTCTCTATATATCAAAATTTTGGATAGGGAAGTTTCAATAAACAGTTTATGCAAATCTTCTACAGAATCCTCTATGTCCAGTGCTATCAATTCAGTTCTGGGCACCATAAAATCTCGCACACGCACATCACTGAATTCGAGTGCATTTCTAAATACTTCGGTATCAAAATCGGCCGTTTCAGCCTGCCCGGTATTTTCCAGTGAAACCATGTAATTGTCCAAATCAACCTTACTGAATACAACCGTATTTTCACTCACTTTTGCGCTTGTAAAAAGCTTTAAAAGCAAACCGCTGCTCTTTTTAGAGAAAAGTATGATGGGCCATAATAGAATATGAACAAAGCGAAATGGAAGTGCCAGGGAAAACAACACCGTATCGGGGTTGATTCGGAAAAGGCTTTTGGGCAAATATTCTGCCGTTACCAATACAATAATGGTACTTAGAATTGTGATAAGCGAAAATTTCAGTAAATGGTTGGGAATGTAAGGACTCAGGCTATTTTCCAGGATTTCTCCCATGTAAATACCATAGATAACCAGCGCCAGGTTGTTGGCAACCAACACGGTGCTGATAAAATCAGAAGGTGTTTTCAGATAACGGCTAAGCACTTTTGCCGTAAAACTGCCTTGCTTACTGCGCAATTCTATGCGCAATTTATTGGCTGATAAAAAGGCAATTTCCATACCTGCAAAAAAACCGCAGGTAATGAGACAAGCAACCACCACAGTCCAGTTTCCGGCCATATCGGGGGCTTGGGTTAGCAACAACGGCGTGACGACAGGGTCGGGCATTCCAATACGAAGATAGTAAAAAGATTCTGTATTCGGCAGATTGTCTTCACCAAACCGTATTTTCGCAACTATGAAACGGGTTTTATCAGCAGTGCTTCTGCTGGCTTTTGGCTTCCCCCTATTGAGGGCGCAGCTTCCAAACACTGTTTTTAATCAGCAACCTGCACCACCCCGCAAATCTATTGGTTTTCAGGCCGATGTATTCCCGTTTCTCAAAAACAACGAATATTTCAACGCCATTAATCCTGGTGAAACCTTTTTCGGGTTCAGAACATCCGTAGCCGGTGTTTTTAACCTGCAACCGGGCGGTAAGGCGCGCTTTACAACCGGCTTGATGGTGCAGGAAAATTACGGGGATGCCAAAACCGTTATTAAACCCATGTTCTCATTATCCCTCACCTCCTACAAAGAGTGGAATTATGTGTTTGGCACATTGGTTTCGGGCACCCGACATGGCCTGATTGAACCGTTGTATAATTATGAGCAAGTGCTTACCCAGCCGTTGGAATATGGCATACAGGTGCGCAGGGATAACAGTAAAATGTTTTACGACGGCTGGTTGGAATGGCGGCAGCGATTCAATTCCGGCAACGGAACCCGGGAAATGCTGGTTGCCGGGCAGCATATTCAGCCTCGTTTGTCCCTCGGTAAAAACACAACCTTATCGCTGCCTTTGCAAATGGTGTTGGTTCACCAGGGCGGACAGTCTGTAAACAATCCTTTGCCCATAAGCACCAGAATAGCAGCCACCGGAGGTTTGCGCCTTGCAGGCAACGACACCGGCTGGGTGATGGAAGGCTATGCCCTGCAAAGCCTTGATAATTCGCCCAACCCGCAGCAACCCTGGAAAAATGGTTACGCCTTTATGGCCAACCTGCAAAAACGTTTTGGACGATATCACCGTGTTGCTGCAACATGGTGGTTTGCGCGTGAGTTTACTTCCACACTGGGAAATCCCGTGTTTACGAATGTTAATCTAGGCTATCCATATGCCAACGAACACACACGGCGAATTGCCATGCTGCGTTACGTCTATACGTGCCCCATACTGGGCAACAACCTTTGGATTGATGCGCGGATAGAACCTCATTACGATTTTGAGCGTGCCGGTATGGAATTCTCGCATGGCTTGTACCTGCGCTACATCAGAAGCGGCAGTTTCAGCATTCCACGCATTCCCGGATTTTTCTGATATCAGGGTTTAAAACCCCGAAAAGCCCATTTAAAACCTTCCTTGAACCCCGGTTTTACTGTAGCTTTGGTGTGAATTCTATAAGAAATACCCCATTCCAGGTAATCGGCCATGCTAAGGTGGGTGCGCATGAGCACCATGGCTGTAAGCGATGGAGAGATATAGTATTTTACCCCCAGTGCCTGGTAATATTTGCGTTTGGTGTCGTCGGGACGGTAGAGATAGAAACCCAAATCCGCAACCATTCCTACACGACCCACGCGATACTCATGCCCCCCACTGATGGAAATCTCAGCGGATTTATTTAAGCCCGCTTTTGGTAATGGCTGAAACTTTGTGTACACATAGGTTCTGTCATAAAAACCATTGATAGCCGCCGTCCAGAACCGCCAGGGTTTGTAGGGATAAAGCACTTTCAGTTCGGCTACGTAATTGAAAATATTGCGAGGATCATCCATGCTCATTTGTTTTTTGCCAAAGCGCAATGATGGCTGCCATTCAACGGTATTGGGGTTTTCAGGGTAAAGTGGCTTGTAATAATTATTGTTGTTATCAGACTGTTTTGCGGCTAAAAACAGGCATGGCATATTGATGCCCAGGTTGGGCTGACCAAAATTTCCGTTGGAATAATGAATCATCGAGAGGCCCAGTTGTATTGTTTTTCTGACGGAAATGGGCTTTTGCACATACATTGCGGCTTGCATCATACCATTAAACCGGCTGCCGATGGCTCGGTTTCTGGGGTTGGTGTATACATCCCACTGCCTGGAAAGCATACCAATTCCGGTGGTGAGCCTAAACCGAAGGGATGCTTTTTCATTTCCACTAATTCCTGCATCGTAATAGCAAAAAAGTGAACTCACATTGCCATTGATGTCATTAAACAGCATAACATGGTTTGCGCCTATACCAGCAAAGGGTTGCTGCTGGCTTTTAGCCAGTTCACCATCTTTGTCAATTTTCCATTCACGCGAAGCCTCCAATCCCAGCACATGGCTGCCCATGGCCTGCATATCTTCGTGGTGTGCCGCCAGAAATCCCGGATAGGCTCTAAAAGCCCAGGCATGCTGAGCATAGGATTTACAAAGGCTAAAAAAGGTAAAAAGTAGAATTGCGGCTTTGCGCATACCGCCGTTGGTTTATTTTTCGTTTTTTTCGGTGGCCAGAACCATTTTAATGCCCAGGTTGGCGCCCACCTGCATCACATCAACCAAATCCTGCACATAAGCTTTGGCATCGGCACGAAGTACTACCACCAAACCGGCGTCTTTGCTATTGGGATCTTGATACTGATCGCGCAGCGCTTTCAATTTGCTTTCTAGTTCTTCATATGTAACTTCCTGCTGTTCAATAAAGACCTGCAGTGCATCGGGATTAACAGGATCCCTTCTTACGGTGAGAGGTATCGATTTAGGGCTTACCGTGCTGGTGGTTTTTGCCTGGGGCAGCATCACCTTAATTACGTTGGGATTGGCAAGGGTGCTGGCTATGAGGAAGAATAGCAACAGGAAGAACATGATATCGTTCAGCGACGATGATTCTACCTCTGCTTCTTCGCGTTTGCGTCTTCCTATTTTCATACGTTGTGGCTAAAACCGTTAATTAAAAGTTAGATTTATTCAGCAGCTCCAGAAAAGCCAGGTTTTGTTCCTGCAAACGCTCTGCGAAACGATCTATTTTGCGGATGTACATCTGGTAGCCAAAGTAGGCGATAATACCAACGAGCAGACCGGCAAAACTGGTAACCATTTTCACATACAAACCGCCGGAAATAGCACCGATACTCAGGTTATTGTCAACACTGATTGCATAAAAGATATTAATTACACCCCAGATTGTACCTACAAAACCAATCATGGGAGCAAGTCGGCTAATCAGACTGAGCATGTTGAGGTTGCTTTCCATGGCGCTAAGTTCCACGTTGGCACGGGTTTCCATGGCGCTTTCAATTTCACGCATGTTGCTGCCCAGAAAACGAAGCCCGGTAGCAATCACTTGAGCCTGTGCGGTAGGAGAGTTGGAACAGTAGGCAAGTGCGCTGTCAGGACGGTTTTCCTTGAGATGGTCCTTCACCACATTCATCAGGTTAAAATCCATTTTAGCGCGGCCTCCAATATACATGTACCGTTCTATGAGAAAGAAAATGGTTGCCAGCAGGGCTATGGCTAGAAATATCATGGTTACGCCGCCTTTGACCATAATTTCCAGAATGGGTGCAGAAACGTGTTCTGCGCTTTTAGCGGCTGCAGCTACTGCCTGAGCAGTATCGGTTTGAAGAAGGGTAATGAGCAGATGCATAATTTACGTAATGCGAAAAAACGCAATATTTATGGATTAACGATAATCAGGGTGTTAAAATTATCCCCAGTGTTCTTTTTTTCGGTCGGAGTAAAATCAATTCATGTTGTCCAGCTCGGCCACGCCCCCGCTGATGATGTACTTGGTCCAGTGGCTGCTTTCGGCGTTTACACTTTTGATTTTGCTTTTTTCCACCAAAAGCATTTCTCCGCTAAAACCATAACTATAAGGAAGATATACGGCACTGTAGCCGGGCATGTCTATAATCTTCATGTCTTCCTGGGTAATAAATCCCATTCGGTAAATGCCTTCTCCCACGCATACAATAACCGGCTTGGTGAATTTCTTCTTATCACCGACAAAGGCCTCGGTCATGTCTTTGGTGGTGCCGAAAATAAAACTGAGACCGGGGGCTTTTTCAATAATTCCTTCAAAGAAGTCCAAAATTTGCCGGGCAACCACGCCCCGGGTTATAAAACCCACGGTTAGGATAATGGTTACCACCAGCAATGTATAAAAGAAAAATTCTTTGCCGCTAATTTCCCGCAAATGCAACAAGCCGGTTATGGTGTTTACCAGCCACACAATGATAAGGATGGTGAGTAATATGGGTAATAAAACCAAAAGTCCGCGCAGGAAATAATTGATAAGCAGTCGCCAGGTGCTTCGGGCTCTTCGGTTGCTATCACTCATGGAAAAAGGTGTTTTATTGTTCATGATTGCAGTGCTTGTAAATCCTTGCCGATGTCTTTTCGGTAAAACTTCCCTTCATATTGCACGGTTTCAGCGGCATGCAGGGAAATTTCGGCAGCCATTCCAATGTTCTCAGCCAGCGATGTGATGGCCAGCACACGGCCGCCATTGGTAACCACCCCTTTTTCGGTGAGTTTGGTGCCGGCATGGAAAAACAGGGTTTGGGCGCCGGGTGCGGGAATTTGCATGGGTTTCCCATTCTCAATATCACCGGGGTAGCCGGCAGATACGAGGAAAATGGTGGCGGCGGTTCTTGAATCCATTTCAAACGGCAGTTTATCAAGGCCTCCGTGGGCTATGGCTACCGCCAGATCTTTCATATTCACCCGCAGGCGGGGAAAAATGGCTTCTGTTTCCGGATCACCCATGCGCACATTGTATTCAATGACTTTGGGTTCGCCGTTGCAGTTCATCAGGCCCATAAACAGAAATCCTTTGAATGGGTGTCCTTCTTTTATAAGACCTTCAAACGTAGGAATGGCAATGCGTTCCGCTACTTTTTGCATGAAGGTTTCGTTGGCAAAAGGAACCGGACTAATGGCGCCCATACCGCCGGTATTGGGACCGGCATCACCTTCGCCAATGCGTTTGTAATCCTTGGCGCTGCCCAGCATTTTCCAGGTTTCTCCATCACTCACAGCAAAACAACTGATTTCTATGCCATGCAGAAATTCTTCAATCACCACGGTATTTCCGGCATTGCCGAAACGGGCATTGGAGATCATGTCGTTCAGCACATTTTCTGCTTCGGTGATATCTTCCGTAATAATTACCCCTTTCCCGGCTGCCAGTCCATCGGCTTTGAGTACGTAGGGTGGCGAATGTGTGGCCAAAAAATCCTTGCCTTCGTGAAGATTTTCAGATGTAAAACTCTTGTAAGCCGCCGTGGGGATGTTGTGGCGCATCATGAAGGCTTTGGCAAAATCCTTGCTACCCTCCAATGTGGCTGCATATTGGTCGGGGCCGGCCACGGCAATGCCATGTGGCTGCATAAAATCCACGATACCGGCCACCAGCGGATCTTCGTTGCCCGGCAAAATCAATGAAATATTTTTATCGCTGCAAAAGGCAAGTACTGCTTCAAAGTCCAGGGGATTGAGGTTTACGTTCTCGCCGCACTGCGCGGTTCCGGCGTTTCCGGGTGCTATGTAGAGTTTGCCAGGGTTCCCCGATTGCGACAATTTCCATGCAAATGCATGTTCGCGACCACCAGAGCCGAGCAAAAGGATATTCATGCTGCGAATTTACATGCGGAATCGTGATGTGTGTGTGATATTTTGGCTACAGGTTTATGACAACAAATCACCTGACGTAAAATGGCTGTATTGCACACCACGGAACAGCTCACCAAATTAGTCTGTGGGCTTTTAATAGCCAAAGAGTTCGTTCAGACCCAGAATTGTTACCTTTCCATATTTCTCCAGGTCTTTACGTCCTATTTTATCCTTGCTGGCCACCACACACAGCGCCCATTTACGGTTGCTGATATGGTTTTTGTGGAATGCTTCAATGTCTTTCAGAGACAGGTTGGGCAATGCTTCGTACAAGGCTTTGTTGGCATCCATTTCCTGCCCTTTTTTGCGCAGGCTCATGTAGGTGCCAATCAGATAATCTTCGGTGGTCCGGGATGTTTCAATGCGGTTCTTCAGACTTTCTTTGGCCAAGGCGTATACATTGCTGTCAGCAGGCATGCCATTGAGCAGTTCGTTCATGGCAGCAATAGCATCGTGGAATTTATCCGCCTGGGTGCCAATAAACGCCATAGCGGCGCAATATTCATCTTTCTCGTCGGGGATGCTGTACCCGGCATAGGTACTGTAGGCCAGGGCTTTTGCTTCGCGGATGTTCTGAAATACCACACTGCTCATATCCCCGCCAAAATACTGGTTGAAGGCTGCTGCAACAGGCTCATCGGCGGCATTGTACAAACCATCACGGTTTAACCAGAAAATACTGGCCTGTACCTGTTTGTAATCGGCAAAAAACACCTCGTTTTCCTTATTTTCCTTTGGAACAAACTTCTTTGCCGGCTTGGTTTTGGCAAAAGACTTGGGATTGCCGTGAATATCCAGCAGCGTGGTCAGCAGTTTGCCCTGATCTCTTTGACCGTAATACAAAACCTCATGCGAAATCGCTTTTATCCCCTTGATCTGATCTATAAGATTGGCTGATGTAAGTTTCTTGAGCTCTGCATTGGTCAGAATCCATCGGGCCGGATTATCGGCTCCATACATGGCATACGCATTCAGTCGGCTGCTGATGGCTCTGCTGTTGAGTTTGCTGTCTTCACGCTTTTTCAGTTCACCTTCAATCATATCCTTGAACGCCTTTTCATCGGCCACAGGATTGTTCAGCAGGCCTTCCACTATGCGCAGGGCTTGCTCAAAATTTTCTTCGGGGCCCGTCAGCGAAACATACGTTTCTTCATCACCCACGCTGGTGAAGAAATTACATCCCAGCGCATACATTTTTTTGCTGATTTCTTCAGCATTCATACCCGGTATACCGGCATAACGAATATACTGCATGGCCAGCGGCAGGGACTTGTTGTGGTTTTTGCCAAAAGCATACACATACGACATCGAAAACAGGCGGTTTTCAGTGTTTTTAACATAGTG
>Ga0194130_10001254_pt1 | contig 41833 bp, 56 predicted proteins | sample TA2KigsurfametaG_FD_160084 | JGI IMG/M metagenome (GOLD analysis project Ga0194130, IMG submission 160084) | Freshwater microbial communities from Lake Tanganyika, Tanzania - TA2015050 Kigoma 12 surface | ecosystem: Environmental > Aquatic > Freshwater > Lake | place: Tanzania: Lake Tanganyika...
AGACCGGGCAGGGCTCAGCTACTGGCCCGGTCCCTGATCTCAGCCCGGAGGGGCCGTCTGGCCCTTCCCTGCTGGGTTCACCAGCACGACCACGACCACAGCCAACCATGACCAACAAATCGCTTGCCTGTCACGCATGGGCCGAAAACGCCGCCTATTGCGCCGAATGGCGCTACTGGCTGGCCAGGGCTTACGTCCGCCAGCTGGAGGACAACAGCCCGGAAACAGTCGACGCCGTAGCTCGCTGGGATCGCTGCATTGATTCCTGGGAGGTCCTGCTGGACCTGATGGTCGACCACGACCCGACAGCAATGCAGCGGGCCGTCAGATGGGGCCTAGAGCACCGTTTTGCGTACATCGACAGTTGATCTCAGCCCGGAGGGGCCGTCTGGCCCTTCCCTGCTGGGCTCACCAGCACGACCACAACCACGACCACAACCAAACCCATGGCACGCATCACCACTGAACTCTCAGCCGATGACTTGTCCCGCCTGATTGAAGGTCTGGACGGCACGGCATCGGATACCACCGACGCAGAGCGCAAACACACGGAGGAGCTAACCCGCCGGCTGCTGTGTCTGTTCCTGCAGGTATGGGACATCGAGCAAAAAGCCATTAACGGCACCGCCTGCGTGGGGGCCTGACCAATGGCCTTCCACGTCTACGCCCACGACCAGGGCTGTGTCGATTTTGTCGACAGCTTCAGCACCCGAGCACAAGCCCGGGCCTGTGTTGCACGCATCAGGCGGGACTTTGACGCCCATCCCAGCTGGTACGCCATGGCGTGCCCCTGGTTTGAGATCAGCACCGAACCGCCCTATCGGGAGGCCTACGTCTTCCCTGACATGTCGGGGATGGGCTGATGCGGGACCCACTGCCAAACCCATGGCCGGGCAATCCCAACGCCTACGCGTGCCCCTGGGGCTGCAACGGCACCGGAAACCTGCCCTGGTTCAGCCACATCGCCAACGGAGTCTGCTTTGCCTGTCACGGGCAGGGCTGGATCCTCGGCCGCGGCCACCAGCAACCACGCCAACAGCCACGCAAGCGCCGGCAATGGCGCAAACAAGGCCGCCAGATCGTTGAGGTCTGACGACAGCCCGGAGGGGAGCCCTGCTCCCTTCCCTGCTGCCCTCAGCAGCACAACCACGACCACAACCAACCATGGGTGAACACGCCACACGCCGCAGCGACGGCGAACGCATCAAAATCGGCACCTGCGAGTCGCTCTACTACCTGCGGTGGGACGACATCGACAACGTGCAACCGGACGGCGCCTACAGCCTCCGGCAGCCCGGCTTCTGGTTCCGCCTGCCCTTTTCAGACGAGGACCACCTACGGCCCGGGGATTACAACGACTACAACCGAGCGGTGCGTCTCCTTCCCTACCAGGAAGACGACAACCCAACGCCAATCAGCTTCAAGCCAAACGGCACGCCGCGGCCTGGCACGTTTCAGCTCAGGCACGACTCTGGTTTGCTGCTCAACGTTGCCTGCTATCACGGGGCCCAGCTCCCGGTTGATAGCCAGGAAATCCGGGCCCACTGGAACGGGCGGGATCCGTTCCCCTGGGAGCTCTACATGGTCAAACACCAGGCCGATGAGGGCCTGCTGCCGATCATTCGCTGTCGCCATTGCGGCGACACATACCGGAGCGACTGGGCCAGCGTGCTGCCGCACGTTGCAGACGAAGTGCTGCGGGCTCGCCTGACGGATTACGCCGCGCAGGTGAAAGTCCCTGCGCTGGTCTGATCACCGCCCGGAGCGGGTCAGCCACGGCTGGCCCATTCCCTGCGGTGCTCACGCACTGCACCACCACGACCACCCAGCACCATGCCAACGCTTTACGCCGCGGCCCTGGTGGCTCAGCTTGCAGGGCCAAACTGCGGACTGAACCTCGGGGCCCAGATCACACCTGCAGACGCCTGGTTCACAGGCTGCACAGTGCCCAGCGTCACCAACCCGCAAGGGGTGCGCTTATGGGAGAACCCGTTTTCACCGGCTGGGGTAACGGCTGAACCGGCCGGCCCTGCCCTGCCAGTGGGGGCACCATGAGCTCTGGACGAGCGGCGCCAGCATGGCGTCATAGGACCACCAATCAGCTGGAGGCCTGGAAATGCTGCTAGCAATCGCCACCGGCGCCCTGTGTGCTGCGTTTGCTGTCTGCTTCATGCAGGCGCTCAACAATTACCGGCCCAAGCGGCCCAACCCAAAAGTGGTGGACCTGCGGCGCTACCGGCCCAAAACAGCTGAGGAGAAAAAAGCCTTGCTCAAGGCTTTCCACGAAGCCTGCCGAAAGGGGGGTGCGGGGGACATCGTTGAGTAAGGCCAATCAGATCGCGCTGCTGATGCGCGAGCTGCGCAACGGCACTGGCAGCGGCCAGCTAGGCCTGCTGTCGGTTGAGGTCTTCCTGCACGTTGCGGAGCAACCCCAAACAATCGAGCAGTTGGTGCGGCTGACGCAGGCGCAAAACGCCCACGTCAACAGAGCCGTGCTCAAGCTGACGCCCTGGTACGACCGGAAGGCAGGCATGGTGCGACTGCCGGAGCTGCATTTGCTGCAGCGACGACGCAGGCCGCAAGCCCGCGGATACCGGATACACCTCACCCGCAGAGGGCGGGAACTCCTCGCCTACGTAGACTAAACCTTGGTTAAGAGTAAGCCGTATGAGCAATTACTGCACGCAAGCCGTCCTGGCTATCTCTCTTTGCTTGCCTGGCCTTAACTGCTGGCACCATTGCAGCCTGCACTCTGTACGATTTCCAGCGGGGCCTCGTATGATCTGGCACAGGGCAAGAGAGCTGCAGCCACCACCAGGACCATGGATTTGGATCAACTGGACAGAGCTTTCGGCATTTTCGGCACGCTGGATCCGGGCTCGCTACCGCTCCACCATGCGCAGGTATTCCTGTTCATCGCTCAACGGGACTCCTGCACCTACCGGGACATCGAAACCCGCTTCGGACTGAGCAACGCATCGGCCAGTCGCATCGTGAACTCCCTGGGGGAGCACGCCAACCACCGCAAGACCTGCCTAGGGCTGGTCGAAGTTTTTATTGATCCGGCGGAAGGCAGGCGCTACCGGGTGCGGCTCACCAAACGAGGACTAGCCACCAAGCGGGCCATTGAAGGGCTCGCATAACCACGACCCACCCGCGTTCCACACAGAACGCTTATCCCATGACAGACGGCCACCTCAGAAGGCTGCCCAGCGGAGGCTGGGTGGCTGATTTTCGAGTCGACGGCAAACGACGCCAGCTCAAGGCAAAGACAAAGGCAGAAGCCAGGGCCCGCATGGATGAGGCCCTGGACGAGAGCGCCGTTGCCAACAAGCGCAGACAAACCAACAGCTTCACCATTGGCCAGGCCTGGGCGTTGACCGCAAAGGTCCGCTGGGCTGGCCAGGCCTGCGAAAGCAACGCCAACGGGTACGCCCGGCAGGTGGTGGCGTTCTTTGGTCCAGAGCGGGCGCTGGCAAGCATCAGCGTTCGAGACTTTGAGGACATGCGCCAGCACTTCCTGCGACGGGGCAACAAGCCAGCCACCATCAACTGGAAGGCCTCGACGTTGCAGTCGATGTTTGCCGACGCCGAAAAGTACGAGCACATCAGCAGGGACGACATCCCGCGCTTTCCCAAGCGGTTGCCAATGAACAACATCAAGGAACGGATCCTTGAGGACGACGAACTGCGGGCGTTCTGCGCCTACCTGCAGGCCATTGAGAAGCACGAGGCCGCCTACTTGCTGGTGTTCCTGTGTGAGGTCGGCTGTCGGTTCTCAGAGGCCGCTCGCCTAATCGGCAGGGATGTGGACCTGCAGGCCAACAGGGTGGTGTTCCGCAAGACAAAGAACCGGCAGCCGCGAACGGTGCCGCTGACCACCGCCGCGGCCGATGCCATCCGTCCCTTCATGCCGGTGCTCTCAGGCCAGCACATTTGGGGGCTGCGGTACAAGCAGTTCCAGTACCTCTTTGACCGGGCCAAGGCGGCCGTGGGGCTTGCTGACGACGAGCTGCTGACCATCCACGTCACCAGGCACACCTGCGCCTCACGCCTAACCCGCAGCGGATCGTCGCTGCTCAACGTCATGAAATGGGGAGGCTGGGCTGGGCTCAAAAGTGTGCAGCGCTATGCCCACGTCGACCTGGCCTCGCTGGAGGCCGCGGCCGAGCTGTTGCAATGTGGACGAAGTGGTGGACCGCCACCGCTGCAAAAAATTACTTGCAACTGATTTGCAACCGTCGCCCAATGACCAGTCTGGGAGTCAATCTTGATCACATCGCCAAAGTGCGCACCTAGGCACTACAAGGCCGTAGAGCAAAACAAAGGACTGCAGCGCCTAGCTTTTCTCTTGCTAATACGGCCCTGCTGTACTCACAGTGGGTTTGCAACACACGAATTGCAAATTGCAACCGATGTGCAACCCATCTGACGGCCTGGTCGCTGAGCAGTTGCAGCGGCAGACCAAGGCCGAACGAAGGGCTGCCGAAGCGTTTCAGAGCTCTCAGCGGCGCCTGCGAGAGCTTGGCAAGGAGTCAGCCCTGCCATATGGCCAGCGGCTCTACAGCGTCTGCCTAGAGGCCTTAGCGGCGTCCCTGGAGGGGGCGTTTGAGGACTTCCTGCTGGCGCCGGATAAGGCCAGGGCCCACGCCGCGGCCATGCCCTACTTCGACGCCTTCAAGGGCGTGCATCACATTGCCGCAGTCGCCCTGGTGGCAACGCTGGACCAGCTCAGCCGCAAGCAGCGCATGGCCACGTTTTGCCAGAACCTTGGCAGGGCGGTAGAGGACGAAACAAGGCTTAGCCGGCTGGAGAACAAAAGCCCGCTGGAGCTGCGCCGGCTGATGCGGCATGGCATGAACCGCCGCAAGATTGCCAGCAAGGAAGTTATGGCCCAGCTGGGGTGCCCGGCCCCGGCATGGAACGACATGGCCCGGCTGCAGGTCGGGCAGTTCCTGCTGGATCACATCAACACAGCGACTGGGTTGGTGCGGGTGGTCAAGCACCGCATTGGCAGGACCATGCCGTATTTCGTGCTGCCCAGCGCTGAGGCGGAGGAGTTTATCCGTGAGTGCCCGCGGGGCACCTACAAGGCCTCGCACAGCGCCATGGTCTGCCCGCCTGAGCCTTGGCCGGGGCTGTATGGCGGCGGGCTGATGGGCAACCAGGAGTGTCTAATTCGGGTGCCCATCCAGGACAACGAAGAGAAAGACAGCACCGCCATCGAGCACTACCGCAAGGCGGACTTGTACAACTTTTTTAAGGGGGTCAACCATTTGCAGGCCACCCCGTTGGTGGTCGACGCCCAGATGGTGGAGCTACAGCGCACGGCTTGGGACAACGGCATTGACGGGCTGTTTCCCTGCAGGCGGGCGCCGATGGACGTGCCCGAACGGTTGGGCGATGAACCCACGGCTGATGAGCTGCGGGCCCGCAACCGCCTGGCGGCCATGGCCCACCGCGACAGGGAGCAAAACAGAACGCGGCGGATCAAGATCGAGCGGGCGCTGCAGTCAGCCGAGGAGCTTGCTGGCCGCACTGTCTGGCAGTCCTATCACGCTGATCACAGAGGCCGGATTTACAGCGGGAACAAGTACGTCACCCATCAAGGGCCCGACTACGAGAAGGCGCTGTTGTCGTTTGAGCAGCAGGCTGCAGCCACCGACGAGGGCATCGAATGGATTTTCAAGGCTGCTGCCGGCCACTACGGGCTAAGTCGGAGCTACTGGAGCGAGCGGCTGCGCTGGGGACAGCAGCACAAGGACCAGATGCTGGCCGCTGCTGCTGACCCGCTGGGGCGCCTGGAGCTGTGGCGATCAGCAAAGGACCCATGGCAGTTCCTGCAGATGTGCAAAGGCCTGCAGGAGGCGCTGGAGACCGGTTCTACCGGCGTGCCCATCCGCTTGGACCAGACAACCAGCGGCTGCGGAATCCTGGCTGCCTTGGTGCGGGACGCCAAGGTCGGCCGGCTTTGCAACCTGTTTGGCAACACCCCGCGAGACCTGTACTCCGTCATTGCTGAGCGGGTGGTCAGACGCCTGACAGTGGACCTGGAGATGGGCGACGAGCGGGCTAAGGCACTGGCCGAGCTTTGGCTTAACCGTGGCATTGACCGCGGCTTGGTCAAGGGGCCGATCCTGGCAACGCCTTACGGGGGCTCTTACATGAGCCTCTGCGACAGCCTGGTTGACGCCTTGGACGAGCACCTGGGCTACGTCCCGCTGGACGAGTTCGCCTTTCGCGTAGCCATTCCTGCCAAATACCTGGCCAGCCACCTGTGGGCCGAGCTCAAGGCCGTGGTGCAGCCCTGCATTGACGTGAAAACTTGGCTGAAAAAGTCCTGCCGGCTGGTCATGACGGCTGGGCACCCGCTGGAGTGGACGACCCCAATGGGCTGGCCGATGCGGCTTGCAGATCGGGAGCCAACCAAACGCAGAGTGACAACGCTGATGTTCGGGCGAAAGGTGAGCCTGAGTATCCAGGACCAGCCGGTCAGCTCCCCGCTGTCACCGACGCAGGCAAACAAGGGTATAGGCGCCAACTTTGTCCACGCCTTTGACGCTGCGCTTTGCCAGCAGCTCATCTACAGGGCCGGAGAGCTTGGTATGCCTTTGCTGACAAACCACGACTGTTTCGCCAGTCATATAAACGACGCCAGGCAGCTTCATACGATGTTACACAGCGGCTTTCGGGACATGCACCGCACTAATTGGTTACAGGTAGCGCGTGAAGAAATTCAGTTGCTGACTGGTGTTTTGCTGCCTGAGCCACCTTACGTTGGAACCCTGCAGTCGGGTCTGGTTGGCACAAATCCGTATTTGTACTCATGAGACTTACGTATGACATCTACACCCCCGTGGAATAGGCGGTAATTTTCGTGGGCCTTTAACCACGACCACATGCCCAAACTGCAAGTCACCCCTCTCGCGGAGTGCCGTTGGTTCAAGCTCCTAGGTGAAGCCCGCGAAAACAAATTTGATCCCAGCAAGCCACCTACCTGGAGTTGCGAGCTGATTCTCGACAACGACAACAAGACCCACATGGCGTGGATCGAGGAAATGGAAGCTAAGTACAAGGAGTTTCACGGCGAAACAAAAAAATCCGGCAACTGGTTTCCTGCCAAGCCTGACCCTGAATCCCCGCGTTCACGCACTGTGGTCAGCTTCAAGCTGCCGATGTGGACCCGCAAAGACGGCACCGTCAGCGAAGGCCCCTCAGTTTTTGACGCTGGTCGCAACCCCTGGGACCAGAAGCGCCTTGTGGGCAATGGTTCAAAAGTAATCATTGGCTTTGACATCTACGCCTGGCCCAGCCGTGGCACAGGTGCTGGCCTGACGTTTCAACCCCGGCAGGCCCAAGTGGTCGACCTTGTTGAGTACGTCAGCGAGGAGAAGAAGGCGGAGTGCGTCTTTGAGCCAGTTCCCGGTGGCTTTGTAGACGAGGGCTGTGTGTTCAATGCAGTCAGTTGACCTTTGCCTGCCGCTTGCGCCGAAGTCCAAGGCACGCCCGCGGACTTACCTGGGCCAGGCCAGGCCCTACATGGAGCAGGCCTACAAGGAATGGATTGCTAAGGCCAGAGCCCTGATGGGCGAATACTGGACCCTCCCACCCCTTGATCACATCGACTGTTTGGTTGTCACCTTCTACGGGCCAGCCCGTGGTGATCTCGACAACCGCCTTGGCGCTCTGCTGGATGCAGGCAATGGCCTGATTTGGACAGACGACAACGTGAAAGTGATTGGCACGGTTGCAATGAAATGGCGCAAAAGCACCATCAAAGACGCTCACATCAACTTCACCATTATTTGGCAATGATCAAATGTCCACATTGCGGCTCGGTCGACTCGACCGTTTCGTACACCTACAACAAACAGGATTACGTCCTGCGGCACCGTCGATGCCGCGGTTGCGGCGCCGACTACCACACCCATGAAGTCCTTGCCATCAATGCTGGAAAGTCTCGTGGCTTCATCCTCGATCTCCCGCTTCAACAAGGAGGAACGGAGTGAGTCGCGCTTTGTTGGCCATGGGTCTTGCGCTAGCTGCGGCAGCAGTGACGGCCTTGCGATCTACACCGACCACACCTACTGCTTCGTCTGCAACACCTACACGAAAGCGGAAGGGGAGGAACGACCCACCCGATCCAACCATCTTTCGCCAATGACCACCCTCACCATTGAGGCGTGGAAGGACGAGTCCTACCGGGGCCTGTCCAAGCGTGTGCTGGAGCAGTACGGCGTGCTGCGCACGGCTGACGGCATCGTCTTTCAATACCGGGACCAGGCGGGCAAGATCATTGCCCAGAAGTTCCGCAGCGAAGACAAGCGCATTAGCTGGAAAGGGGACGCAAAGAGCGTTGTCGGTTTCGGCAGCCATCTGGCCAATCCTGGCCATCACGACGCCATTGCCATCTGCGAGGGCGAGCTTGATGCCCCATCGGTCTATGCCGCCACCAACGGCAAGGTTGTTGGCATCTCCGTGCCCAACGGTGCTCAGTCAGCAGCGGCCTGGGTGCGCAAGCACCTTGATCAGTTCAATCAGTTCAAGACCGTCTACATCGCCACTGATAACGACGAGCCAGGTGAGGCCGCGGCCAACGCCTTGGTGGAACTGTTTGAGGCTGGTCAGGTGCGGCGTGTGGTGTTCCCCCGCAAGGACGCCAACGACACCCTGCAGGAGCTCGGCGGGCAGGCCGTCAAAGAATCCATCTACGCCGCAAAGCAGCTGCGGCCTGATGGCATCAAGCCAGCGTCGGCCTACGAGGGCATTGTCCTCAAGCCGGCCAAACGCACGGCAGTCAACTGCGCCTTTGCCTGGTGGAACCAGAAGACACCCTTCTATGACAACCAGCTGATCGTGCTGATTGCTGGCTCAGGCATCGGCAAGACCACCTTTGCCCGTGCCCTGGCCCTCCATGACATGGAGAACGGCATCAAGGTCGGCTGGATTGGCCTGGAAGAAACAGCAGACGAGGCAATCTTCCGCTTCGTGGGCATGGCAGCTGGCTTGCAGCTTCATGCCAGGCAGACTTACGCCGGTCTTACCGATCAGCAGCTGCAAGACATTGCGCAGGCTGACAAGTTTGTGACCGGCAGCGGGATGCTGGAACTGTTTGATCACTTTGGCTCGCTTGACGAGAACGTGATCCTCCAGCGGATGAACTACATGGTCCGCTCGCTGGGGTGCCAGCACATCTACCTTGACCACCTGACAATCATTGGCTCCGGCCTGGCGCAGGACGTTCGGCAGCTGGATGCGCTGATCACCAAGATCCGCTCTTTCATCGCGGCCACAAAATGCACGGTGTTTGCCATCAGTCACCTAAACCGCGGCAGCAGTCAGGTGAAAAACATGGAAGACGGCGGCGTCCCTGAGCTGCATGACATCAGGGGTAGCCATTCCGTTGTGCAGTTGGCAGACACTATCTGGGCCCTGGGCCGCAGGCGCGGGACACAGCTAACCCATTCCTACTGCTTGAAAAACAGGATGCTCGGCCGATGTGGCTATGCAGGCTCCTTCGTCTTCGACGAGGAAACACAAGCGCTGGAACAGAGATGGGAAGACCAGGCATTGAACTAAACAGCTGGAAACAGCTGCGCAAAGGCCAGGCCGTCCATTTCTACACAGCTGACGGTTGGCGGAAAGGCCACGTCACCTTTGTCAACACCGCTTCAATCACGGTCCTTTGGGACCAAAACTCTACCCAACGAAACACCAATGTCTACGACCTCCGCAATGTTCGACTCTTTGACACCAGATCCAAATGACAGACCACTTGACCTGTCGCTAGGAGTGATCAAACGTCTCCTAGAGGATGCTTACGGGCATTACAACAAGGCAATCATGAGCGACGCCAAGCACGTTGCCAGCTACTGGGACGGCTACATCCGCGCCTGCCAACACATCTTGGAGGCAGAAAGAGAATGAGCTGGATGGTCCCTGGCCGCCTGCCGCAAGAAGGTCCTGAGCCAATTCTTGGTGAAGGCGTTAGCCGGGCGCACAAGTATGAGCGCACCAAGGTCTTTTGGCTAAATGTCAAACGGCCTACTGCTTCACCAATGCGCGTAGCCATCAAGGCTGCAACCGCCCGCAAAGCCATTCGCTATTGCAAAAACCGCTGGCCTGACGCAACTGTCACTGCAATCAAATGACCCTACTCAACAACCTCACTGATTTGTACTGGAGCCTTGGCGAGTACAGCATTGACGACCGCCGCCGCATGAAGGCAGTCGTTCATGAGCTAGCTGGCGTAATTCGCACCTGGGCCCCGGATCCAGGGCAAGCGCGTATTTGCCACTTGGCCATTAACGAGATAGCCGACCGTTTGCTGAAAGAGGTCGAGGAGCACGTCGACACGTCGAAAGAGACGTGACGCATTTTTTTCAAGCACACCAACGCCTTTGACTACCTATGCGCATCCTTGTAGACGCTGAGACGTTTCTATTCCGGTGCATAGCCGGAGCAGAGCACGAAACTGAGTGGGCCCCTGACAAATGGACCTACGAGGTTGACCTCTCGCAAGCCAAAGACGCTTTTGATCAAGAGATGGCTCGCGTGCAGGACATAATCCCAGGCACACCGCTCATCCTGACGTTTGGTGACATTAACAATTTTCGCTACGCCGTCTACCCGCAGTACAAGGCCAACCGCCGCAAGCAGCGCCGCCCTGCTGGGTTCACCGCCCTCAAGGACTGGGCCCGCAAGACCTGGGTATCGCAGTCCTACCCCGGCGTAGAGGGCGATGACGTGATTGGAATTATGGCTCGCGGTCACGACATCATTGTCAGCCGCGACAAAGACCTAAAAACCATTGCTGGTACGCACCTCATTGGCGACGAACTGCACCCAATCGGACCGCCGCAAGCTGACATGGCCTTTTTTACGCAAGTTCTTACAGGCGATACGGCTGATGGCTACCCAGGTTGCCCCAAGGTTGGCCCGGTCAAAGCGGCGCAAATCCTTGAAGGTTGCAATAAGCCAAGCCAATTCTGGCTGGCAGTAGTCATGGCCTACAAAAGCAATGGCAGCAACGCTGAAACTGCGCTGCAAATGGCCCGCTGTGCACGCATCTTGCGACGCGGCGAATACGACATCGAAAAGGAGCGGCCGGTGTTGTGGGAGCCTCCTACCCTGTGAGTGATACGGGGCCGTAATGCAGCTCACCACCCAAGGCTTTGCCAACTTCTTCGCCTACTACCAGGGCGAGGCCATGCAGCAGCGTGGCGTAGAGCTCCTCTACCTGGCGCTAGCCAAGAAATGCCCGGAGCTGCTGGAGGACGACGCCGACTGGATTGAGGTCTACCGGCAGAAACCTGTCATCACGGTCGGCAACCCGCTGCTTGTGGAATACATGAGCCAGCTAGACAACGGCCCTGAGGGCTGGCGGCAATGCCAGACCAGCAGCATCGCCATGTGCCTGCGCTATCTCGGTACACGCCTCCCAGCTACCGGCCAACGCTTAGACGACGACCTCAAGTACCTGCCATTTGTCAAAAAACACGGCGATACCACGTCACAGGTTGCCCACCAGCAAGCACTTACGGAGCTTGGCGTTCGCCATCGCTTTAGAACCAACCTGCACAAGCAAGATTTGATTCGTGAGATCGACAAGGGCTACCCCGTGGCCATCGGCGTGCTGCATCACGGTCCCGCGTCGGCTCCCAAGGGCGGCGGGCACTACATCGTGGTCCGCGGATACACCGACACACACGCCCTGGTCCACGACCCCTACGGCTCGATTGATCTGGTCAATGGCGGCTGGGCTGCAACGGGCAACAACAGCGGCAAGAACGAGAAGTACAGCTGGAAGAACCTGATTCCCCGCTGGGACATCGGTGGCGGCTGGGGCTGGACATTCAGCTGATTGACTAAGAACAGCCGCGAGAGGCCTCCCAAGCCTCGCCAAGGTTTTGCGCAGCCTCTATGGCAAACCAGCGGGCTATAGCTGTCTGCTGATGCCACATTGTGTTTAGCAGCAAGGCCGCGTCCATCAGTCCATCAAAGTTCCGGTCATCATGCAGCTGCCGCAATGTTCTTTTAATTGCTTCCTCGCGGAACTGCAGCTCCTGGCTGATGACAAAGGGCTCCACGCCTACCTCTTGGCCAATGGCCCGACGATCCCTGCGAGGATTTCGACCACTCGGTACAGCTTCACCACCACGCGCCGGACTGAACTGAGGGCCTCGTCGTCTTTAGGCGTTGGCGTCAGGTTGACGATCACAAGCGCTGTACCATGCAGCGCTACCGCTAAAGCGACGTACTGGGCAAGGTGATCCATAACGCAGGGATCTAACTGCCCAACGCTACGGGGTTGTAACGATCTGTCAAACGTGCGGGCCAGGCACCTCAAGCCGAGCAACACGCTGCTCTATCGAATTGAGCCGTGAATAGTATTCCTTGCGGTCGGCCTTGATGTCCACATGCAACTGTTCAAGGCGTGTGGCCACGTTGTCCACACTGGCGGCCAGGCGAATTACAGCGTCTCTCCCCTCCCTGCCGCGTGACCCCAGGGCCCCTACGCCCATGGCGCTGACTGTTATGGCGGCGCCTAACACCGCGGCAGCAACCTCAACCACGAGCGAGCTCTGCGTACAGCGTCAGCCTACCAATTCGCAATGCCTACGCAAACGCTTGCTATTACTGGATTTGCGCTACTGCAAAGCGCAGATAGCCTTGGACTGTTGACGCTACAAACTCATGAAAAAAGGCGGCAAAGGCGGCAAAGGCGGCGGCAAAAAGGGGTATTGACCATGGCTGCCAAAAAAGGTCTCTACGCCAACATCCACGCCAAGCGCAAGCGCATTGCGGCTGGGTCTGGTGAGCAGATGCGGAAACCTGGGTCCAAAGGCGCTCCAAGCGCTAAGGACTTTAAGGATTCTGCTAAGACAGCTAAGAAAAAGTAAGGCAACACTGCAGGTGGTTAGGTGGCTTAGTGCCCCTGACCCCTGCTTTTTTTGTGTCCAGATTTGGCCTTTGTCCTGACGGAGTTACCAATGCTGGTCTTCTTGAAGCGGGCACGGGAGACGTGATGAACAGCTGCCGTGCCCGACTTCGCTAGTTGCCTCTACTCTGCCTTGCGCGACAACGAAATCAGCGTTGTCAGCACACCCATCATGACGGCAACCGTGCGGGAGTCACTATCCGTGCAACCCATCGGTGCTGGATCAATCGCTTTGCCTTGGGGGGTGCCGATGTACTTGGCATACCAAGGGAAGACCACCTTGGGGAGGATGTAGAAACGGCAGGAGGCCCACTGGGCTCCAGCTACCACGACGATGGTGGCGGAGACGCCGACGATGCTGCGCCAGAGCCAAGGAGGCATCAGGGAGGAGAGAGCTGAGTTAAATCAACTTCTTCAGATTCTCCCGTCTCGTTGTTGTATCTATAGACAATGCCATTGATCTCGTAAATAGAAGGGTACTGCCACTCAAGAGATTCTTCGTTCCATACCAAGGAAATTTCGTTATCGGGACAGGGTACTGGTGCTTCCCATGTCAAGGTGGAGTCGTTGAGCACCCAACTTGGATAGGGCGACGGCGGCAAAAATGCATCATGGACAGAATCGTAGACAAAGCCCTGGCCGGCAAAAACATTGCGGAAGTTGTTGTTGTAGCTGGTTTGGACCCACTGCGTTGTTTCGCCATAAAGCTGGCGTAGTAGGTCAATGCCCAGTTGTTCAGTCTCAGCGCCAGCTTCGCCAACGATGCAGTCGTTGTTGACAACCAACACGCGGATCACTCTGCCAGTGCTGTCAATTTCAGCAAAATGTGCCATTAGAACGTAATACTCCCTGTGCCTGTGAATTGATAAATTCTGTACCCGCCTGATGCTGTCACCGTTGGCGATCCTGTTGTTATTGCAGGGTCATAAGAACTGGCGTAGCGAATAATTACTATGCCGTTTTGACCGAATAAGTTTTCCCCAGAGCCGCCGCCGCCAGTATTAGCACCGTCGCTGCCTGAGCCGCCTGAAAACCCGGTAGGTGCCCCACCGCCAGCGCGATATACACTTGATCCAGTAATGGACGAAGCAATGCCAGTCCCCCCACCAGAACTATGACTGGTACCCGCCGCTCCAGCGGCACCCGCGCCGCCGCCACCACCGCCGTTGAATTGTCCTTGACATTGTGAAAGGTCAGGTCTGAATGGGCAATAGAACTCCCGATGCCTACCTGGACCCCCTTGAAATCCTTGATTTGAAATTCCAGGGCCGCCGCCGCCACTGACGGCCCCACCGCCACCAGAGCCACCAGCCCCGCTACCGCCATGACCACCACCAGATGACGTTATCAGCGAGCCAAAAGAAGAGTCGCCGCCGTTAGTACCAGAAGAACCTCCTGCCCCAACCGTAACAACATAGGTTAAACCACCAGTGACAGGTAAAGCCGCTTCTGCACTTGAATTGGCTCCCGAAAGCTCACCCGGTACGTTGCACCGGTAACCGCCTGCTCCGCCGCCGCCGTTTTCATTACCTCCGCCCTGACGAGCCCCTCCGCCAGCAATGACAAGGTATTCAATAGTAGGAGGGGGATTTTTTGCCCCGGCACCTGCCATCAAAAGCTGCATGATGGGCATTAGCTCAGCCCTCCACCACTGATCACAAAAGTATCGCTAGCAACGCACAAAACCGTTGCAAGCCCGTATTCAGCCAGTGTTCTATTTCCGGTGTCCGCCGTGCCGGCTTTCCGCAACGTGACAGAACCACCTTGCGTAATTGTTTGATTACTGCCGCTGTCGTTGTAGATGCTGATTGCATCACCTACTGAAAACACACCGGATGGAATTGTGACGCCACCTGTTGTGATACTAATGTGCTTGCCAGCATCCCCTACTACAAGGGTATAGGCGGCTGTTTTGCTATTAGCCGGAACCTGCGGATAGGTCTGACCACTGTTGAACGTGATGGCGCCGGTCATGGTGCCACCTAAAATGGGAAGTGCTGCACTAGCCAGGTCGTAGGCAGATTTCACTGCCGCTGGGGTGGCTGCCGTCGTTGTGCTAGTGCTGCTGGTACTGTCTGTGAGTTGCACAGCGCCAGCACTGCTGGTCGTCGCTGCTTGCAGCTTGCTGCCGGCAATGGCAGCAGATGCGTTGATGTCGGCGTCACTGATGGCGCCGTCGGCAATCATCGCGCCGGTGACCATACCGGTATCACCAGTCGTCACCACGTTGTCCACCGTCACCGTTTTGGTGCTGGTGACGATCGAATCAACCTTGACGGATCCGTAGGGCATGGTTCAGCTCAGAGAATGGTTTATTAGGTGCTAGTAGGCACCGTGATGCTGTAGTCGCTGGTGGTATCCATATTAGTCAACCCATCGGGCAATCCGCTTGTGCTGATGCCAGTGATAAGTCTAGAGCCAACAATGGTAATAGTCATAATTAGACGATGACCCAAGATTGACCAGGGCCCACGGTAACGGTGACCCCAGGTTGAATTGTGATCTCCCCGGCACTCATGGCGTTCTTGCCTGCCGTGATGGAATAATTGGTGGTAATATTTTGGCTATTTTCGTAGAACACGTCATCTCCGCCACCACCTGTTGCCCCACCAGCAGTACCCCAGCCCAAAGAGCCATAGCCATCGGTCACCAGGAACTGACCGTTTGTTCCATCGGTTCCGGGCAGGTTGAATGTGACGTTGGTCGCCACCACGGCAGGCGCCCGCAGGGCGACGTAGTTGCTGCTGTCGGCGTCAGCAAAACGTGATTGTGATTGTGCGTTTAGAGTTAGGTTTCCTCCAATCGTGCCGCCATAAAGGTTTACATAACGAGTTTCAGGGTTGTTTGCGAAATAACTCAGATAAATCCAACTAGCGTCAGAAGTCGCGTACCGCAGGCGAACTGATAGTCCGGCATCGCCAACAAAACCATTGGGTAGGCCGGTTAGCGGGGTAAAAGCGCCAATGTTGGTACTGTCACCAACCTCGATGTAGGTGTTGTTAGCTGGATTTGCGGGGATTGCCGCAACGTTGTTCACCAATGTGAACAGCACTGCGTTGGAGACTGCGGCAGCAGCATTGGTAGCAAGAGTGTTTGCCTGGTTGGCCGTGGTGACGGCGTTATTGGCAGTCGTTACAGCATTGCCTGCCGCAGTGCTTGCGTTATTGGCTGTAGTTACAGCATTGCTTGCATTGCCTGCTGCTGTATTGGCAGTACTTAATGCGGTGCTTGCATCGCCTGCTGCTGTATTGGCTGTGTTGAGCGCAGTGGTGGCGTTGCCGGCTGCTGTATTAGCTGTGCTTACCGCAGAAGCAGCGTTGCTTGCAGCTGTGTTGGCTGTGGTAACCGCGTTGCTGGCATCGCTTGCAGCCGTGCCAGCAGTGCTATTGGCTGCATTTGCCGTTGAAACGGCGGAGTTAGCAGCGCTAACCGCTGCTGCCGCGTTGGCATTTGCAGTATTGGCTGTTGACGTTGCAGCTGTTGATGCCGCCGTTGATGCGTTGGCTGCGGCCGTAGCGTTATCTGCCGCAGTCGTCGCGGCTGCTGCCGTGGCACTGGCGGTGTTCGCTGCCGTTGTGGCTGCTGTCGCCGCGGCCGTTGCCGTGTTCGCTGCCGTCTGCGCCGCCACAGCTGCAGCAGCGCCAGAGTCGTTGCGGTCCTGCTGCTCCTGGACAACGTACAGGTTCTGCAGGTCAGCGTTATTGAGGTCGGCAGCGGTCAGGTTGGAGCCGTCTTGCCACGGCACCAGTTGGACCGAATCAGGCGTGTCACGCAGCACCGTAAGCGTGACACCATTTGCTGGTGCAGTGGTCAGCTGGACTTGAGTGCCGCTGCTCCAGTTGTAATCCGTGCCATCAACCAGCAGCGATGTGTAGGCACCAGTAAGGATGTTGTATCCGGTGTAGAGCTTGACGTGCGCCTTCAGCAGATACGGATAGGGAACGGAAAACGTGGTCGTTGATCCGTTCCCGGCGTATGTGGCATAGGAAAAGGGCATGGGACCGCCAGACCGCTACAGGCTCGTAGCACTCATTGTGGCCGTTAGCGGTCCTAAGGGCTAGTCACAACCGCTGCCTTGCTCTCGGCAGCGTCAATGCTCTGCGACCGCAACCGTTTCGACCGCAATGCCCGAAGCTCAGTTGCCGCAGGCGTATCGGAAACCTCCATGCGCTCACGGGCTAGGGCGGCGTAATACTCCTGAATCTGCCCCAACACCCAAGGGCCAGGCTGCTGGCGGTACAGCGTCGAAGGCATGTCCTTTACCCGCGGGTCCGTAGTAGTCGCAGGATTGGCATCCCACTTTTTGTACTGCGAACTGTTAATGACGTAGTTGACCGCCTCGTAGTAGGTCCTGCCGTTGGTGGCCTTGTCCAGCAGGTCAGACAGGTCGACAGGGATGGAAACAGTTTGTTCCTGGAAGCTGTTGCCAATCATGTAATCGATCTTGCCCGGCACCCGGTACAGGGTCTTTCCGCCAAACAGGGGATGCCTGCTGTACTGCTCGCCTTTTGTAAAGCCGTGGTAGTGGTTGAACTCCTTCTCGCCGTCACTGCCCAATGGCACCCCATAAAGGCGACCAGTCATAAGTTCAGTCGGCGGATCCAGCAGCCCTAGACGGTCAAGCGTGGAATAGACCTTGTTGCCTGCGTCCCATTGCATAGGCACGCCAGTCGGCCATTCGTTTTTCAGGATCCAATCGTTCCAAGGGGTGATGTTGCGCCCTAAATGATCTGTCTCTTTCTGCGTAGCTCCAGCAAAGGTTGCAAGCATAGGGCTGGCGTTCATCAGGAAGTTTTGCAGCCCTTCTCGCATTTGCTCCAATGGGTCGTCCGTCCCTATCTGCTCTATTAAATAAGCGTCAGTGGGGTTGAGCTGGCGATTGCGGGCCACACCCTCGTAACCCAAGCCAAATGCCCCTTCTACAGTGCGCATTACGCCAGAAGCGGGGTTGAACTGGCCGTTTGCAATAAACGCGGCTAAGCGCTGGAAGGCCTCAGGCGTTTGCTCGGTCAAGGCTTCGCTAAGCATCTGCAGCGACCGAAAGCCGGTCTGCCGCATGAGTTGGCCGGTGCCAACTTGCATCAGCTGCCACCAGGCCTGCTGCCCGTCCCACTTGGAGTTCATGCCAGTAACCATGGCCTCCTTAAGGTCCTTCCACAGGAACAGCGTGTTGAGAACTGGCAAACCGCCCAAGTTAAAGGGGACACCAAAGACGCTGTTTTCACGGTTGTATTTCTTCCATGTGGCTCTTTTCCGTGGATCAAGAGGAGCACTGCCAGTGAGCTTGCCCCAGTCGTTATCTAGCGAGCCAAAAAGTGTCAACATCCCGCCAAACATCACCCAGGCTGCCTGCGTAGCAGCAAGAAGCTGCGGAGGTATGGGATCGCCGGCCTTAATTTTGTTCACAATTCGAGCAGTGTTGATAATTGGCGGTGCGCCAAGCCCTATGTCCCACAACGCCTGATTCCAAGGGGACCGCCAAAAACTGATAAGCATGTCGCCGTAATCGTTTTTGCGTATTGGCCGCATGGCATCGTCCACAGTTTTGCCAAACCCCTGCCCTGGGCGGTTTTGCATACGCGCATACTGAGAAAAATCCCAGGATTTACGGTTGGCCGGATCCGCCAGCACTGGTACGCCAACCTTTTCAGAGGCGATATAAGCGGCAATTTCATCGTTGCTAAATTCCTCGCCTAAGTCGAACTGCTTGCGGAAACTGGCTATTTGATTTTCCGACGGTTCAGCCGTATAAAGCACGTCTTGAAGTTTTTGATCAACATACTGGCGACGTGTAGCCCAGCTCCAATCGGGCCCTTCGTGAAAGGATTGAATAAAGAAGTCGTTAGCCCGGTCAGTCATATAGACCCGCAGCCCTGCACGCTGGTCTACAGCGCCAAGCATTTGCAGGGCCGGGGTAATGGGTAGCTTAATTTCCCGCCCAGCCATTTTAGACATGCCCTTTTCCAATAGGTAATTTGCAAACAACTTGCTGCTAACCTGCCACTTGTCGCGTACTTGTATTGCTAAATGTGCAGGGTTAGAAGCCCAAGGCTCTTTTAAGACCTGATCAGCAATTTTATATTGTTCCTCAATCGGGATTGCGCCTGTCTGAGCGCCAAAAGCATCAGGGTTGCCGGCAAATGGCGCTTCAGCGTTAAAGAAACCCTTGCGCAATGACTCAGACCAAGACTGCTTAATTACGGTTTCGGCACGCAATGCAGCCTCAGCCGCGGCCCGAGCCCCGTCAATGTTGCTCTTTAATAGATCGCGGTGGAACAGCGTGGCTCCGCCATGAATCAGTGGGCCGTTGCCAGCAGCTTTTTTTAGCCCTTCAGCCACAAAAACCATTTTTTGGCTGAGGTAATTCATCATTACCTGCGTCTTAGCAGCAAACAGGATCGTGTCCTTGTAGAAACCCCGTACTAGGGCTTTCCAATCCCAGCCCTTGTCAAGCCTGCCCATTGGGTCGATGCCATCAACCTTGGCGGCATCAATTAGCTCAGTCAGTTCCAACTGGCCGCTAGGCCCTTTGTTAGCTGCGTCAACAACCTTGGCGGCAATGCTGTCCGGTCCCACCAAGTCAGCAGGGGTTGCACCAATTAACTCCTCAGCAATTTGGTCAAGCTCGGCCTTGGCCTCATTGCCGGTTTGCGCCCAGACCGAATCCGGCAGCTCCAGGTCTTCGCCAATCACCCGTTTCCACTGCTGCAGCAGCTGACCAGAGCGGCGCTTAGCCACCCGCATGGAACGGTGGGCAAACAGCGCCTTGATGTAGGCGTCGACAAACTCCGCCTTGGCTTCTCGGCCAGGCGGCAGGCCGGTCTCACCAATGTTGTCGGCAATGCCCTGCATCTTGCGGATCACGTTGTTCCGCGTGATGTCGGCAAACACCTGGGCCTTGGTGGCGTTGTCCAAAATGCCAAGGAAGGGCGCCACGTTCTGCGCAATGGCTTGACTAAGCAGGTCCTTTTGCACGGCAATGCCGGCCTCCTCAAAGGCGTCCAGCAGGCGGGCTCGGAAGGCGTCCTTGTCGTTGATGGCCGTGACCACGTTGAAATCAGACGGCGAATACTTAGCCCAATCACCCGTCAGGGCCTGCAGCATTGAGCCCAACTGCACAGCGCTTTCGACGCCCATGCGGTCGACCATCTGAGCAAAGTTCTCAAATTCTCCGTCCGAACCAATCGGCTTACTGCGTGATCCAGCAGCGCGGGCAGCCCAGTCGTCTAGGCGATCTGGGTCGACTGTCATGTCGTCCCACATCTGATTGAAATTAGTCTCCAGCTCCTCGCCCGTAGTGCGGTCGCGGAAGACAAAGTTTTTGGCCGGGTCAGGCTCTTCAGGAGGTCGCTCGCTATTGAGGGCGTAACGAGCTTGCTCAATGTCCCGCTTGCGCTGCTCAAGCGCTTGGATCTGCTGGAACAGGTCATCGCAGTTAGACATGACTTAGCAACCTCCGTTGAGTGCTTGGGTTTTGAGCGCGGCAATCTGGGCATCCAAACCAGCAACTTCGTTGTTGATTCGGGCTTGTACCGCTTTGTTATCGGAAGCCCACATTTTCAGAAACTCGTAACGGCTTACTTGGTTGTCAGTAAAAAGGTCAAGCGCTGAATCAAACGCGCGCTCGCGGGCGATGTCGCCCTCGTAGACCTTGCGGAAAAAGTCCTCAGCTGACGTAAAACCGTTGCCCTGCCAGTAGTTCCTGAACTGTTCAAGGAACTGCTGCATTTTGTCAAACGCGCGCAGCACACCACCTGCAACCTTGGCGGTCATGGTGTCGCCCCAGGACTTGCCGTTCTTCTTGGGTAGAACGCTGTCCAGAGCGGCCACAAAGTCCTGCTGGAACATTTTTCCGTAGGGATCGCTAACACCCCTCGCCCGCAGCTCCGCATAAGTCTGATAGGCCACGGCCATGCGCTCAATCGTTGCCACCTCCATCCGGGCAGGGATGCCGGAGTAATCCGTAATCCGCTGCTTGCCAAAAGCGGTTTCCATCGCCTTCATCTCACCCAGATTCATTAAGCCAAGTTGGACCCGGTGAAAGGCTTCGTGGTGGGCGACAGAGATCAGCTCGCTTGGAGACGCCTCAAGCATCCCAAAGATTGTCACTACATCTTTGGTGGTGCTGTATCTCCCTTGCACCGGCACAATTTGATCTCCGCCACCCCATGCGGCACTCCGGCGCTCCATCAGAAACTTATCCTCAAACTTAACGGCAACGTGATCACCGGCCACGTCCCTGATAATTTGAGTCAAAGCCGCTTCCCAGAGTTTTTTGTCACTTGGTGGGATGGTGATGCCAGCGTCGCCAAGCCGGATAAATGCCCGCTCTTTCTTTCGCCGAATTGGGTCAACGCTTTGCAATTCGCCAAGGGCATTGGTAAAGCCTTGGTCGGGCACCTCAACGGCCATTTGCTTGCCCACCGGGGCAGCAGCAGAACCCGTTTGGGCTTTTACCTGTGTCTTGATCTGCTCGTTGACCGCTACGCCATGGCGGCGAATGGCCGGGATGTCGTAACCCTGGGCCTCCAGGGCAGCGACCAGGCGGTCCTCGCCAGCTGATTTCTTGCTGGCATTACGCAGCATGTACGCCGCACGGTCTAAATCGTTTGCGAATTTGAGCGTGGCGCTGCCGTAGCGCGGTGCGGACTTGCTCAGGTCGGGCGGGAACGAGAACGCTGGCCTCTCGGAGTCGGGCTTGTCCCACCCATCCAGCATCCCGTTGGCCTTCTTCTCTTCCAGAGGCATGAAGTCGTACCCCATGGCCTCGCGGTTGGCCCGCTCGATCTCAAACTGCCGGCGTGCGTCCATCTGGGCGTACTCGGTGCCCAAACGGATCTCGTCCATGATTGCTTGAGCGCCCGGAGAGCCAGCCGTCAGGCCATTAGCTTCCAAGTCCTTGGCGGCCAATGCGGGGTCCACCAAAGGGCCTGCAGGGATTTCAGGGATTGGCGTTGCGCTGGGGCGGACTTCGCCGTTGGCGACTGCCTTTTGTATGACTTGATCCTTTAGAGCCTGGCGGCCGGCCTCGGTCAAAAACACCTGCTCTGGTGCTTGAGGTTCAGGAGCAGGGACGGCCTCTGCTGCCTTTGGTGCAACTGGAGGTGGAGACGCCTCCGCTGCTGTTTCCAACTGCTGCAGGATGCGCTTGATGATGGGTGCGGGCTTAGCGCCATTGGCCACCGCAGCGGCAGCCTCATTCAGCATTTGGCTAATGGGAGTGCCGGCGGCGTACTTGGCAGCGTCGAACTCACCCAGCACCGCCTGCGCAGTGGCGCCTGCGTCGATCACCTGCTGGGCATTGACCTCAGTGCCGCCCTTGTCAGCCAGTTGTTGCACCGAACGGCCGCGGCCAACCCGTTTGAACAGGTTTTTGTTGCCGATCAGCTCGGCGCGAATCTTGCCGGCCAACTCCGCTTTGATGACAGTGGTGTCCAGCTCCTCATCGCCAAACAAGTTTTTCTGATTGGTCTTCACCTTGGGTGCGCTGCTGGCCATCTGGGCCAGCTCGCTAAAAGCCCGGTCTGTCATGTCCCGCCCCTGGGCGAGCTGATAGACGCGGTTCATCTTTTCCGGCTCCAGGCCGCTACCGCCAAGCGCCAGGGCCCGGCCCATAGACAGCTCGCCATCAATGGCGGACTGCAGCAAATTGTCCGGCAACTTGCTCAGCGCCAGGCCCTGGGCGCCAAGGCCAGAGCCTAGCGGGATGCCTGATGCCTCCAGCTGGGCGGCGTCCTGGATGCCGGCCTCACGGATGAACTTGGCTGCGTCAAACGCTGTGCCACCACCGGATGAGATGTTGCTGATGGCCCCCATGGCACGGGCCTGCTCAGCGGTTTGAGCGGGCAGCTCCTCAACGCGAATTGAAGGGACGCCTAGCTCTTTGGCTTTGGCCAGGCGGTTGTGGCCATTAACCACAAACGTCTGCCCGTCAGCAGGGTCTGTCCAAACTTGGATAACACCCTCGGCGTCGGTGTTCCATTTGGAGACGCCCTGCAGCGAGTTGCCGATCTGCTGGCCTTGGGCGTTGATGCCTCCCTTGAATTGGAAGCGGCCAGGGTCAACTTGGATTGAGTTGACATCAAACAGCTGCACGCCGTCCGCAGCCCGGTTGGAAAGCAGGGCAACGCCTTCTTGGCCCAAGGAGTCGATGCCATCAAGCACGTCCTGCCGTGTGAACTGCTCAAAGTCCCGGCCGGTCAGCTCACGGACGCGGTTGTAGAGCAAAGTCCCGTTTTCGGGACTTGCCAGCGACATCAAATTGGCGTTAGGCACCGCGGTCGATGCCCACTGCTGCCGCATAGGCACCATCGGGTCGGCCAAGTTTTCAGCTGGCATGGCCATGAAGGCCGGATTTAGCCCAGGCACCACCTCAAACTGGCTTTGCTCCTGCAGGTGACGGTCAACCTCAGGCACCACGGGGCCAGAGCCAGTGGCCAGCTCCTGCAGCCGCTGGTCATCAAGCCGGTTGACGCCCATGGCAACGACATCAACCTCAGGCAGCGCCGGGTCGTAGAAGGGATCGACGTTTGGATCAGCCTGCGGCAGAGGGGCGTCGGGGTTGAGAACAGCACCGCCTGGAGCCATTGGCTCAGACGGCACCGCGGCAGCGGCCGGCTCACCTACCAGCTGATCGCGGGCCTGCGCAGTGGTTTGCGCTGCAGGCTGTGCTGCAGGTGGCTGCTGCTGTGCCTCCTCGCGAAAGCGGTATTCGTCAGGTGACACCTCCTCCTGGATGCCAGATGCCACCGTTTGCTGGCGGGAATTTGTGGCCTCAGTGAGAGTGCGGCGCTCCCGCAAGTTGCGAGCAATGTTGGGCAAGCCTTTAAGGCCCGCCGAAACGGTCTTGCCAACACCCAGAAAACCCAGGCCAACGGCCACCTCAGCGCCTGCGTTGGGCAGCAAGCTCTTAAGCGATGAGCTCAGCCGGTCATCTTGCGGAGAGACAGCAAACGGGCTGTTGGGCACCGCATTAGCGATGTTGCCGGATAGGTTGTCTGTGATCAGGGTTGTCAGAAACGATTCCGTGCCAATGCCAGCCGTCCAGCGGGCGGCCTTGGCCGCGCCAGGGCTTAGAAAGCCAAAGGCTTGCGGGCCAACAATGCGGGAAGCAGCCGCACCACCCAGAAAAGAAGCCGATGCCAGCGCAGGAATGTCGCTGAACCACGTCTTCTGGTAGGTCGACATCTCCTCCGGCAGCTTGGCGTCTATCGCCTTGGCCAGGTATCTAGTGAGCTCGTTGATACCCCTGCCAACAGGCGTTGATACAGGATCGGCTGGCTTCCATCCGTTGGCGGCCCGCTGCGCCAGGTTGAGCGCGGCATAGGCCGCGTCGGCTGGCATCTTCACGGCAGCGCCGTGGACCACCTGCCGTTCCAGCGGAGTGCTGTAGCGAACCCGGCCCTTAGGGTCCTGATACTGCACCGGGGCAAACATGCTGCCTGGCGCCATCAACGGCGTTGAAACAGTTCCAGTTGGCGTGTACCCGGCGTTCATTAAGCCGGCTTGCTTCAGGAAATACTTGGCCTCGTTTTTGATGCCAGCTGGCGTGAAGTACCACGTCCAGGGGCGGCCAGGAGGTTTGGCTTTGGGCTTGGCGGCAGGCTGCTGTGGGATAACAGGTGTCGCCTCAAGGCCAGTGATCTGCCTACGCCGCTGCTCGGGCATTGATTTCGCGCCACACAACTACCCCTATTTCACCGCACATATGCGGAGTTGTCCGGGGTCGTAATTATCCCCCAAACGTGAGCTGCTGGTGCCAGCTGGCAATACCGGCCAAAGCAGGGTATTGATCAGCCAAAACGCGAGCGGCAATCATCGAGTTGACCGAATTGGCGGCGGAAGACAGGCGCCGCTTGATTTTTAGTAGTTGTTGATCAGTACGCGTGTCGCGGTAGTTCGGATAAAAACGCAGCTGTTGTTCGAGAAACTCGTAGCCGCTCTGAGCTCCTGCATCACGCCATGCACGCTCAAACTTCATCGGCATTTGCTTGCCGTCCTCTGCGAGGTCCATGACATCCAGAATTGCGGGCAGCGACAGCACTGGAACACTGCTGTACTGCCGCAGCAGCACTGAGCGATTGGGGATGCTGTCCAGCTGATTGATGTCGTAGACCTTGGGGGTCGGCACCTTGCTGTTGGGTTGCACAGGCAGTGGCTGGGGGCGCCTGGAGGGACCGCCGCTGCTACCGCCTGGGTACAGGCTTCGGAACAGCTCACCGTCCTTGTTCTCGTCTTTTTGCAGCCGGTAAATGGCGCCTTTGACGATCTGCTCTACCTGTGCGTCGCTTGGGTCGGTGCCGTACTTGGCTCGCCAGTCTTGAATGGCAGCATCAGCAACGCTCAGATACCGGCGATACGCCAGAGCCTTACCCGCCTCCATGTCTTGGCGGTTGCCGGGGTTAACATGTTGGTACTGCTGGGCAAGTTCAACAGCAATCTGCCGGTTGATTGCCCTGTCTCGCGGTACGCGAACAGAGGCAGTAGTGCCCTGCTGTTGGGCCGCCTGCTTGATCTCTGCGTCAGACCGCAGCAAGAACTGAGTTCTCTTATCGCGGTCGAGGATCTGGTTAGCTGTTGCCGTTTGCCGGTCCCTAGCCTCGTTCACATCAAAATTGCTGCCATAAGCGCCCTGCAGCCACAGGTAAAAGTCGGGAACGGCGGCTTCGTTGCTGCCGATGTAGAGAAACTTGTTGGAGTTGCCAACCACGTCTGCGGCAATCTTGGTCAGTTCGTCAAAGCCAATTCGGTCAACATCTTGATTTTGTGGGCTGTTGTAGGTTTCTTTGATCAAATTGTTGGCAATAACGGACTGCTGGGGCCCTGGCGGAACGTTGTAGAGCGCTTTAGCCAGCTTGTCTCGAAAACCTCCAATCCCTTCAGTTCGCTCGCGCAAGCGCTCAGCGGCACCTGCCTTGCCGTACTTAAGCCGCGAGTCCAGGTTCTCCTGCGCATACAGCTGGCCTAACGTGTAAGTCAGCGGCTTGCCGGTCTCAGCATTGATAATTGCCTTGCCATTAGCCCCGACAACAGGCGTGTTGCTCGGGATGCTGTCAATAAAAGCTCGCTGAGAAGTGTCGCCGTAGAAGTTGCTGTCGGCTTGCAGGATCCTGTAGACCTCCTCCAAGCGCTTAGTTGCGCCGCCAGGGAGCCCGCTTGTCATGGCTGACTGTTGCATGACTTGAGCTAGGCGCAGCCTTAAGGCAGAGGCAAATTGCTGCGGGTTGTCCTTAATCGAGTAGGTGTAGCCGTTGTATTCGATCTGACCGGAGCTGTTGGCGTTGCCAATGATCAGCTTGAGCTGAGCAGCTGTCTGCTTAGGCACCTGCTCATCAAGAAACTTGACTCGATCCTGGGCAAGGGCATTGGCAACGCTCTCGCTGGCCTTGGTCGTAGCGGGCAAAAAGTATTTTTGAAAACCAGGGCTGCCGCTGTCAATCTTGTATTTCTGCGTGATCTGTCTGGTGTAGTCAGCATTGATTTTCTGCAGCGCACCAAACCCTTGGTCCTCGCCCAGGTAATTGATCTCCCCGCCTCGTGACTGCACATAGCCGGGCAGGCCCATGGAAAACTCCTGGGCAGCCAGCTTGACCAGCCCGCGCTCGTACCCGATCTGTTTGTACGGATCAAGGAAGTTCATCAGGGCCCCGGCCTGCGGGTCCTTGGCTGCCACGTTTCGAGTCGCTGCAGCACGTTGCAGCTGGGCTACCTCAGTGCTTTCGTCGACCTTGACCAAGGCCCGCTGCTGGGCCTCGTAGGCCTCGGCTTCGCCCTGATCCATGCGCCAGTCGGCAAAGGCCAGACCAGCGGACTGCGCCACGCTCACCGCGTTCTTGGTGAAGGGCACCAGGGCCTCAGCCAGCAGGGCGTAGTTGTTGCTGCCCTGGACGTAGGTGGTGCCGCCCGTGTTGACGGTCTGCACGCCCTGCGGGTTGTTGCTGAACGCAGCTGGGGCAGCTGGCTTTGCCAACTGCTGCTCCATGGGCCGCAGGAAGACATCGACAGGGCGAGCCGACGTATTGAGCTCGCCAGGTTGCAGGTTCTGGGGGCGTGCCATGGCTCGCAGGGATTACTTCAGGGCTTTGATCTGTGCAGCAGTGCCGAGGTAGGCGTTGACGCCACCCAACACAGCAGTGCCCGCGTTGAGAGCGGTCATGCTTGCTGGGGCGCTGCCGGTCATTGACGGTGGCGGTGGCATCACCATCGTCGGCAGCGGAGGGAACGGCGCAATCGGATCCAGGTAGGGCTGCTTTTCGTAGAAGGTCTGGCTGTTGTATTCGTTGAGATAGCGGGTCACCTGGGCCAGCTGATCGCGGTTGTACTGCCGTTGCCGCAGACCTTGCTCAATGTTTTTCAGCGTCTTGTAGTCGCCCATCTGACGGGCGTAGTTGGCGACGTAGCGGTCAGAGGACTTGCCTTCCTGCATCGACGCCTGAAACGCTGCAGAGGACTGCAACGCCCTGTAGGCGTATTGCTGTATGGCAACTGCCTCCTGCATCCCGCGCTCCTGAAGCTGTTGCTGAATGGCCGCAGCGTTGACCGCGTAATTGGCCCCAGCACTAGCGCGTGTTTGCGCAACGCGCCCGGCCTGATCTATTTCCTTGGCAAATTCGTAGTTGCGCAGCTGCTGGGTGTAGGCCTGTTTTTGGTTGTAATCGACCGTAGTTGCCCAAAAGCTGTACTGATTATTTAGGTTTTGCATATCTGCGTTAAACCCTGCCTGCCACTCGTTAAACCGAGTGGTGGCGTTCTGGAACGCGGTTTGATTGAGGTATTCCTGTTGACGTGCCTGGTCTTGAGCACTGCTTGTGAGAAAACTGAGTCCGGTAGAGACCGCAGCTACGCCTAGGGATACTGGATCAATAATCATTAGACGCTCCTCCAGAATGGGCAGAACAATGCAGAGCTTGGCCCAAATGGCCGCGGGCTTTCAACAGTAAAGCCAAGATGAGAAAGCCAGCGAATGGCCGCACGGTTTTTGGAGTAGACGTAGTTGCCAATCGGTTGGCCGGCCTCTTTCAAGCAGTAATCCACCCACTCGCGGCCGTGCTTGCAGAGCATCCGGCGGTGATTCTTTGTGGCCGTTAGCGAGTGGGTGCCAAGCAACCAAATACGGTCATGGCAGATGCCTGTAATGCCCACAGGGCGGCCATCATCGCCCTCAATGGCTTTGCAGATACTGCTGTTCAGAAAGCTGTCTAACACCGCTTCCAAGGGCTGCATCTGGTGACTGAGCATCACCTCCACGCAGTCCTGCTCCCGTAAGTGCAAGCCAATTTCCATGGCTACCTCCTCGGTGGCTTCAATCCATCTCATCGCAGTGACCTCGCTTTGCCAGTAAGCAACCCGACCCACTCGCAAGTAGAGAATTTGCAGGGGTGGGGGGTGTTGTTGTGAATCTCGACCATGCAGCGCTCGCCGCGGCTCATGATTGGAATGTTGAAAACACCTTCAAAAAAACGATTGGTGTCAGGGTCAAAACCGTTGGGATTAGCAGAGCCCAGAGTTGACACTCGACTCCCTAACACAGTTCCGTCAAACACATAGATGCCTGTGTCCCTGCCCTCAGGAATGACATGAATTTGGAAAAACGCTGTTTCGTGGTAGCGCAGCTTGGCGTTCCGCACCTGTGTGCGCTCTACGTTGGCTGCCGCCTTGCCTCCGCCAATTTCCTTATAAAGTTTGAAGCGTGTGAAACGATAACGAAAGTTGTAAGGCACACCAAAATAAATGGGTTGCGTAGACCAATCGCCATTTGCCGTAATAGTTGAACCGGCCGTGATGTACCCCAAAAGCACGCCACCATTTCCGGTAGTGCTAAAGCCAGACCAGGCTTGAATTGTGCTAGTGGCTGCAAATGGCAGCGTCCAAGTGGTCAGCTTAGTTGTGGCATTGTAGGTGCCTGCGCTAACCCGCATGGCAACAGGCGTTTCTGTAGTTGTTGATATGCGACGATCTAGCAGCAGTGGATACGGGGCATTAGTTGGAGGCTCGGGAGAACGGTCTTGTACCGGCATTTTTTCTAAAAAGATTTCTACGCCGTAACGCACAAGCGCAAACAGCGTTTCCCGAATACACAAAATTTGAAGGATTTCATCTGCAGCATTAAACTGCCAATAGCTCCAGCTAGACTGCGCTCTTTCAGCGCCAGACCCGGCGTTGCGAATAAAATACTTATAGACGTAGATTCGATTTTTATGACCAACAGAGCTGCTAATTGAAAACACAGCGTTACTGGTGTCGTTGACTGTCATAGAAAAGACATTGCTGGGCACAAAAGCCGAAACGTACCCTGTCAGATCCTGCGCATCGGCTGTCAAGGCAGTGCCAGCGCCACGAACACTGAACTCCCGGAACATGGAGAAATCGCCATTGGCCTGGCAAAACACAATCCCGCCACCTGCCAACTGGGGCCGGACGTTAATATCAACCTCAAACTGCGTCAACACCGTAATCTGTGCCGTAGCCGGCGTCAGCACCGTTTCAGCAGCGTTGAAGCGGAACTGATACTGCGGCGAAAATAGGATTAGCTCGTCTTGGTACGGAATGGCATAACGCAACACCGAAACGCGGTTGTTGCTGGCCACCACGTCAATCGGGTCAGTATCAAGCACTGTGGTGACAGTCTCTGGAAAAAATTCAAAAAATTCCCTTACTCGGCTTAGGATTACGTTTTCATCTGACAAAAATCCAAGTCGATTTTTGTAAATGAAAATATCGTTGATTGGATTACCAATAAAGCTGGGGTCAGGTGCGGTGTCATAGTCACCTGCTACCCGCTGGCCCCAGACCGGTATAGTGATGCCGTTTTGCGCACTACCGTTAGCCGGGCCAAAATAAAAACTACCGTTAGGCAAGCGAACAAGTAAATGCGGCATGGTTGCAGCATTGATTTGATATTCCACGCCAGGGGAAACGGTTTCAGACCATACGCCTTCTCCAAAATCGCCGCTGTTGGGCTTAAATTCAACGTAATAGCCATCAAAGTTGTTGCCTGGGTCGCCTGTTATTTCAATTTGATAGCCAACTGGAGCAATCGTTGGCAGCTCAGTAAAGGCTTGAACTTTATCGAGAATTGCTCCAATATCCGCGTTGGCCCTCGCATCATTGGCAGCCACAGTGATTGGGCTGTTAGAGCGCAAGTGGATAACCGAACCGCTTCGGCTCATAGTTACACCTGCGCCGGACAATGCCGACATTAGATTTTGTGCAATATCGGCTGAACTAATACGATTTTCGGTAACAGTCTGACCGGTGCTCACAACAGGCGCAACAGCCGTTTGCACCTGCGCTTGCGTACCATTTACGTTAACTGTATAAGTTTGGCCGTAATTGGCAGCTTTAACCCAAATAAGCGCTTCATGCGCTGCTGGTCTTGGCACAATAGGCGCTACGGCAACGTTCATTGCCGGCGCTGTGTTGGTATTGGTAATAAAAGTAAAATCGGCAATGGTGACAGCCCGCAGCTGTGCCTTGGCATTTGTTACCCCTGCCAAATACCCATTACCAAATGGTGCAACAACGGTTTGCGCGACACCATTTAGATCAAATACACGAACTTGAGTGTTAGTAACAACTGCTAAATATTCCTCAATATTATCACGCAAAATGCCGTGAATATAACAGTCGCCAAAATTAGTAGCAGATGCTTTGGCAATAGTTTGCGTACAATCACGTTTGCGCAGGCCCTCCAGGATTGAGGACATGCCATTGATCTGGATCTCGCCTTGAGAAGGGTCGCGCTGTGCATCAGGTTGCTGGCTGATGCCTTGAGCAAGATTTGGAATTGAGTACGAATACAGGCTCATCAGAGGCGCATCCCATGGCTAATGCGTCGAGTGGCTAAGCCAGAAGCTGGCGCATAAGTCGGGAAAGGCAGGTAGCCGCGGCTGCCAGTCAGCAGGTTGGGCTCATCCACCTGCTGCTCCATGCGCTCAAGAATTGCTTGCGCATCACGCTCGTCCTGCAAGCTGTAGCGGATTAAGGCATCAGCCCCTAGCACGCGAGCGGCAAACACTCGCGCTGCGCGTATCGTCGTCCAACGGTTGTAGGCCTCTGGCACTTGATCCCACGGCAGCAGCCAGATCACGTCAGCGTGCAGCGAGGTGATCTCAGCTTCGAGAATGTTGGTTTTTTTGTAGCGGTCGTAGACCACCTGCCCACGCAGTTGAAAGCGACCGGCATAGGCATAAGGGTCAGTGCGGAAGCTGGCCAAGTTTGCTGGAACTGTGATCTGCTTGGTGCCGCTGTCCTTAACAAACTCGTAGTTGTACTCGCTATTCCAGGACCAGCCCTTGACTTGCCCTTCCTTGTGAAACTCCAGCAAGGTGCGTTCGGCAATGCGCGCATCCATGATCTGCTGGTTTTCCAGCGTGCTCACGGGCTGCTCGCCAATGTTTTCCAGCAATACGTTGACCGCATCAAGAAGGGTTGTCCTGCCCGGCGTGACCGATTGGTTGGCGAGTCCCATTGAGCGTCTACGGCCTTGTAGCACTCATTGTGCTAGAGAACGAAAAAAGGGGCCAGCATTGCCGGCCCCTCTGGCAAACATTCCGTAAAACACCCTAATGGCTTAGGGGATCACGATCTTGCAAGCCGATTCAGCGCGCAGCACGCCCATGCCGATGGCTTGGCGGGCCACCATCAGATCGGCTTGGTACTGAACCTTGTATTCAGAACCAGTCATCTGCAGCGAAGGGCTCAGCAGGGTAAGGACGCCCACAGCCTCCTTGCTAAAGATCAGGCCTTTGCACTTGCTCAGGTTTTGAGCGTAATCAGCGTTGTGGTCGCCAGATTGAAGTGTGTAGTTGGCCTGGGTGACGTGGTTGGACATCAGGATGGGGATGCCAGCCACCTGCAGGGTTTGACCCGTGGCAATGGTGCCATTGCCGCCACCACCACCGTTGAAATCGGTGTTGATTGCGCGGGAAGACTGCGAGATCAGGAAGTAGTCCTCAGGAGTGAACACTGCGCACATGCTGTCCACAGGCACGTCCTTGCCTTCAAATGCCACGCGGGCATCAAAGATGGCGTTGACCAGGGCATCACCCTTGGCCTGGCGGGTGGCGCCTGCGCCCGTGTAGTCAGAGCCCAGCGTGATGCCGTTGCCTGTCTTGTGAGCGTTAATAGCCTTGTTCAAGGGCTGTGTGGAGTTGCTGGCAGCCGCAAAAATCATGCGAGCTACTCGCCGGTCATACTCCGATGCCAAGGCGCGGCCCAGCTCAGTTGTATAAACCTGGCGGACATCGAAGTACGACATCAGCTCGTCCACCTCAAGGATCGCCACGTCGGAGATCATCAAGGCGTCAAGCGTAATAACGCGCTCGTTCAGATCGCTAGGGTCATTGCCAGTGCCATTGATCGCTGTCCCCGGTTGGTGGTAGTAGGCCTCCATGCGCCCCGTGATTGGGAAGGCTACGGATTTGCCTCCACGGATGTTCCGCTCGCGGACTTTGCCTTTGAAAACCGTGGCACGCAAAAAGCTGTCAAGCACCTCAGCGGCGCCCAACTTGAGCATCAAGGCACGGTCGGCATCAAGGCCAGCTGCGCCGGGACCCCAGGTGGCGGCGGCGCCGTTAATTTGGCCAAGACGTGAAAGATCAGGAGCAACCATTGTTTTGGTATGCGAAGAAATTTGAGTTTTTAGACCGCTTCTCCTTCACCGTCACAGGTTGTCCTCCTTAGAGGGCCCGCCGCTTAGGTGGCGTCTGGCAAAAAGCTAACCAAATAAATCACTTGCTGCCAACATTTTTGCAACCTTGCCGCGGTAAGCCTCGTCAACTTCGTACAGCCGCTGGCCGCGGTCATTGGTTTTACCCATTGCATCCAGCACCTGTTGCTGACTTTCAAAACGAGTTTGCTGCGGCGCATCTCCGCCCCCGTAGAGCTTTGGCTCTATGACTGCATCTGGAGCGGCGCGGCGTGCAACCATTGCTTTTATGGCCCACTTGATGGCCTCCTTGTTGCCGCTGTCAACTACAGCGTTGTAGTCAGCCAGCTCATTGGCATTGAGATTGCTGGCAGCCCAGCTGCTTAGCTCAGCAAACCCTTGGTTGCCACCCACCATGTCTTTAATTTGAGCCGCATCAGCGTCGGTTAACACCTCCTGCTGTTGCCCAGCAGGAGCCTGGGCCTTTGAGACGTAGTTCTCCACCACCTGGCGGGGGACCTTAAAGACCTCCGCGAGATCATCAAAGTGACTGCTTACGTCCTCGCCGCTGTCGGCGCGAAACATAACGTCCGCCAAGTCAATACCTTTGCCAGCCAGAGCTGCCACGGCTTCCTGGCCATAGACCTGGACAGCCTGCTCTTGCGAATAACCTTCGGCCTGTGCAGCCTCAGAATCGGTTGCGGGCTCTGATTGTCTGCCTAATTTTTTCTCCAACTCCTGATAGGAGCGAGCCAGGTCTTCGACGTTCTTGAACTTGCCGGCTAGCAGCTCAGGCTCTTGTTGGGCCTGCTGCTGTTCTTTGACAAACTCCTCCAGCAGGCTTTCCTGGCCGGGCGCCACCATGCCTTCCGTTGCTGCCTCAGGCGCGGTGATCTGAGGCGCGGTTTGCGCGTTTGGGGTCGTGGTCATACGGGTTGGTCTTCAGGGGGTTGTTCAGCCGCCATCTGCATGTCCTGCGTAGTAGCAGCTGCATTGGCGAGTTTTTGTGGGTCGGCCATGCTTGATTGCATAGCCTGCTGAGCCATGGCCATCTGCTGTTGCTGTTGTGCTTCAGCAGCTAGCTCGTCCTCGGACTTGACAAGCCCAAGGATGTCGATGCCCATGGAGTACGCCAAGCGCTTGATTAGCTCAGGCGGCTTGACGTACTGGGCAAGCCCTTCAGGTCCAATCGTGTTGCCAAGCGTGGTCGTGAACCGCACCAACTGCTCCAAGTCATTACCGCGGCCGACAGCTGCCAAGCCAACAGTCATTACTGGCTTAACCAACTCCTTCGGCATTTTGGGCACCTTGCCCTGGCGAGTCAGGATGTCGAGCTTGCGGGCCACATACGGGACCTGAAACTCTGTTGTCAGAATTGAATAGATGCTGCCCAGGCTGTTCTCGATCTGAAGTGCCTGCAGCCGAACTTCTTCTGCAGTGACGCGCTCAGCGTCTCGCATGTCAGCCAGCATGAACGCCTGCGCCAAACGGGCCTCAATTTGCTGCTTGCCCTGCATGGCCACGCTGAGGTCTGATGACTTTTGCACCTGTAACGCCAAGACATCATTGGGATCACCCGTGACAAATGAGCCGTTTGCGGCTCGGGCCAGATCAGCAGCTTTAGTGACACCGCTGGGTTTGACTAAAAACAACACCTTGCTACTAGCCAGTGCGCCTTCTGCAATGGCCTGACAAAGTGCTTCAACTGTTTGCAGGTCAGCAATGGCGGCACTTTCGATGTAGCCCACGCCATAGGGAGCGCCATCGCATCTAGTCATGCGTAATGGCAGCCAGGGGCTTACCTCTTTAGGCGATTTGCCTTCAGTGCCAGGAATTTTTTTACCACGCACCTCTTGGTGCCAATAGACATACCCGTTCTTCCAGCAAACGTAGGTGTAGAGCTTGACGGTCCTTTCCTTGCCTTCAGCTGTTAGATGACGATCTTGATCAAGGATGCCATGCAGCTCGTCGTCTTCTTCCTGCAACAGTTCTTGAATTTTCTGAGGCAGTTGTGCAATAGCAAGCTGCTCACAGGTCACTACTTCCAACGGATTACCCATGGGGTCCCGTGAAACCACAAAGCGGTTTAAATGAAAGACCCGCAGGCCCTCCGAAGAGATGTAAAGCAAGGCGTTGCCTGAAACAATCAGGTGCAACAACGCCTCGTGAAACACCACGCGGTCATTGCTGGCCTCAATCTCCCGCAAAACCATCCGCTCGATCTTGCTAAGCGCTTCTTCCGTAGTGGATTTTTGCTCTGGGGTGACGCCTTGCTTGGCAAGTTCTCCGTCATCAAGCGAGAAACGGAAAAACTGCTGCGTTGGCGGCAACAAGGCCAAAAGCATCCGACTAGCCAGGTTCAAGACACCGCGAGCGCCGATGCCGTTCCACGGAACCGCGTAAGAGTCCTTGTGATTCTTGTCTGGCTCGTTGGTATTAGGAATTAGGTACGGAATCGTCAGCCGAGCAGCCGTTCGTGCGCGATCCAGGTAGTGATCACGGTCACTTTCAAGCCGCCGGTAGCACTGTTCAGCTGATTCCATGGGTTACACCGAGATGTTGGCGCCAGAGCCGACGCCATAGCTGCCAGAACCCATCCGCAGGCTGGCGGTAGTGGTTCTGGCGCCCTGTGCGCGGGTCCTGTTGTCGTCCACGGCAGCTGTGGGCGCTTGCTTGTTGGCTTGACGCGCCAGAATCTGTAGCGATTGCGTAACAGCGGTGCCAGCCGAGCGGATTTGGTCCAGCCGCCGCTGCTGCTCGCCTTGCAAGCGCGTTACATCAGCTCGCTGCTGCCGTACAGCGTCTTCTTGCTGCGCTTGCAGCGCCAAAAGCTGCGCTTGCTGGGCGGTAGCTGTGGTTGTGCGCTCTTGTGCCAAGCGATCCAGCTCGCGTTGACGCTCTTGAGCAATGCGGTCCAGCCGATCCCGCTCTCGCTGGGCTTCAGCTTCAATGTGCTCGCGTGGTCGTCCTCCTCCGCACATGGTCAGACTCCAATGTTGAGGCCAGTGCCAGGAGAAGCAGGCAGCGCAGCCCGGCTAATCCGCAGGTTGCTTTCGGGCTTCTTCTTCTTCACCGTGGCAGCAGTGGTTGTAGCGGCCTGCGGCGATTCAGTTTGCGATGCTGTAATTGCGTAGGTCGATGCTTGCTGTGCAGCAGAAGCCGCAGCAGCTGCAGCAGCCTCATTCTCGTAACGCTTCTGCAGATCAGCCGTTTCCAAAGTGGCCTTGTCAATTTGGGCCTTCAGCGAGTTTTGAAAATCAGTCTGCTGTTTTTGCATTTGGCCCTGGTAATCCTCCAGGGCTTTGCGATTTTTGGCAATTTCCTCCTCGCTTGGACCGCGATACACGATCTCTGGCGCCTTTGGCTGGTTTCCTCCAAAGCACATGGCAAACCTCCTAGGTGGATTGGGTGGTGATGTTTAGGCCAGAGCCGCCGCTGTTAGCCACGGCCGCCGTACTGCGCCCGATACGCAGTCCGCCTTTGCCCTTGCTGCCGGTTAAGCCGCGGGCATTGGCGCCCACAACTGGCGCTTGCGCTGTTTTTTCGGGTGGCGGCGTTCCAATTAACGTCGCCATGCGCATAGCCGCAGCGTTTGTGTTTTCGGCGTTTTGCCGTGCCTGGGCAGATAGTTTCTGCTGCACGCCTTCTTGCTCACGCAATGCAGCAGTCAACTGCTGCTGCATTTGCTGAGTGCCGCTATTGATTGTTTGATCAATGGCAGCTTTCTGCAGCTGGAACTCGTTGTTGTAGGCGCTGTAATCCGGCATGGTGATCTTTGCCGGGCTGCCGCCTCCTCCAGAGCACATCAGGGCACCTCCACGTCAAACGCGCTTTGCTGCTGGTCATCCAGCCGCTTCTTAAGCCAACGCACCACGGAGACCTGGCCAGCGCGAAACCAAACCTCTTTTTCCGTCAAATCCATGGACGGCGCCTGGTCGGGAAACTGCTCGGCTAACAGGCCGATCACTTTCGCATCAATGGCGGGGACGTAGCCCACTCTGCGGGGTCGTAGACGTAGTAAGCGTACCCATAAAGGCGCAAAAGGCCCAGCTATGGCCGACGCCGAAGAATGGTAATTAGCTTTTTGCTATACAGCGGGTCCGTGGCATAGCCCTCTGACTGCAGCAACCGGGCACATTCCTCTGCAGAAGTTGCTCGGTTGACCCCGCGAAACCCTTTGTAGTCCTTGTACCAGCGATCACAGAGGTAGCGGACAGCATGGCCAAGGCTGGTGAAGTCCATGAAAGACGCTGTGATCTGCACAGCTTTGCCGTCATACACCTCTTGCGTCTTTTTCGGCGTTCCTGGCCCCTTAAGTCCAAACATGTTCCAGCGACCAGACGGATGAGCCCCGTAATTGCTCTCCAAAGCCCACTGAGCAGCGACCACCTGCGGGAAACGGGCCCCGTAGGCCGCGGCAGCCGCCTTAACCCCCTCCCAGCTATTTGGATACTCATGCTCGGCTAGCTGCTTAGCGGTAAATAGCTGCAACCACTCAGCCGATTGGTGCAAAAGCGCTGGATCCGTGGCCTTGATGTGCTCATACAGCAGGTTGATAGCCTCCTGCTGGTGGTTTTCGCCTCTAAACCACCGCCAGCAATCCCGCCATTTTTGTGGCGTGATTAAACCATCGTGAATTGTCATAGTGGATTACAGCTCTACACCCTTGTAACCATGCCAGACCTGCAGCAGCAACTTGCCGAAATGCACGAGGAGGTCGTTGCGCAAGTACTGGAAGACCTCAGGAACGGCGACCGCAAGGCCCGCGCTGAGGCCATGCAGCTCCTCAAGCAAAACAACGTCACCTCCGTCGCTCAGGAGGGCAGCACCTTGCGGAAGCTAGCCGGCAAGCTGGACTTCTCCAGCATGGAAGACAAGGTGGTGCCTCTTAATCGCCAACGCGAAGCCGGTTGACACCCCCGTGCGAACGATTGGCGGCTTTTGGTCGCCAACCCAGGGCCAGCGCATCAATGGCAGCACCGCTTTCATCCAGCCAGGCGTCATAGGCCTCCTGCTGCAGCTGATCAGCCCGGGCTTGGGCAGCCCGCTGCTGGTCCTGGGCAGCGGACTCAACAAAGAACCCGCAGGCAATCGCCAGTGCATCCAAGCGGTCGTCATGACTTAGGCAGCCCTTCTCTGCTGTCAGCCGGCTGGCCTGGACAAACAATGAACGGCTGTAGCCGGTCTCGGGGTCTTCATCGAGCAAGCGGTAGTCCTGCTTGATGACACGGGTGGTGACCACTAGCCGGTGCTGCTGAATCAATGGCCCCAACGTGTCGCACAACCGCTGCTCCTTGCGTTGGTTATGACGCACCTCCTCAATGGTCACCGGATGCTCCCGCATCAAGTGCGGCTTAAGCAATGCAGTGAACATGCCATCACCCATGTTTGATTCCGCCACGACGTAGTTCACGTCCCACTTTTTGGCGACGTTTGACAGGTGTTGCAGCACCTCATCGGCGTAACCCAGCGTGCTGCCGCCGGACTCCAGCAGAAACAAGTTGCCATTTAGCTCTGCCACCACTGCCCAGGCCAATTCATCAGCGCCGCGGCCAGCGGGGTCAATCGCCAAAACGCACCGCCACTGCTCACTACGGGACATCCAGCCGTTTTGAAAGATCGGGCGGTGGTAGAAGCGGTCTGACCCCATCCCTACGCAGACCAGTTCCTGCAGGCGCATGTCGGGCTGGTTCGACCACACGACTGTCTCCGGCAGAGCCGTGCCGTCGATGTCCATCACGATCAGGTCCCCCAGGCGGATGGGGAACTTGTCCAGCGTTGCCAGACGGGTGTTGAGCATGAACTGCAACTCAAAGCTGGCCTTGGTCATGGCCGCTTTGCGCTGCAACAAGTCCTCGTGCGCAAATCGCTCAGGGTCAGTCGGCTCGCCAATCAAAGACGGGTCCGCCAGCACCTCCTGCTCCAGCACCGGATCAAGGTTGCCCTCGTAGCTGTCCAACTCCTTGGGGTACAGCGCAGGCCAGTACCGGGCTGAATAGCTGCGCTCCCGGACTAACCGCAGGTAGATCGAGGTCTCGGTGTGGGGTGTGCCGAGATAAAGGATCTTCCGCGCTAACGGCTGCCCTTCATCTGGCTTGATGATCGACTGGATCTCCTCAACTGCATGGGCCACACGCTCTTGCTTGAGCTGTGTGATCACATTGGCCAACGTCTCCACGTCATCCAAGATCGCGCACGTACAACGCTGACCAGTGGTTTGCCCCATGATTCCCATCGACCGCACTGACGGGGACTGCTCCACCATCGTTGGGCCCACATCAAACGCCACGCTGGAGAAACGGTTGGTGGGCCCTGGCATCAAGCACTGCAGGATGTCCACCTCACCAATGCAGCGCAGCATGAAAGACGAGAAATCCGTCGCCTTCACTGCTGTGGCTGACACCACCAAGATTTTTTCGCTGGGGTCAACCCGTAGACGCCACAACGCATAAAACGACGCCAGGATCGACTTACCTAACCCCCGGAACGCCACCGTCAACGACCGCTCCGGGCCGTTTTGCATCCAGTCGCAAACCCTTACCTGCTGACGGGTAGGGCTATCAGCTAGCCCTAACTCCCGCAGCAGATAACAAGTGAAGTTCGGAAAGCTGTCCCGCAGAACATCCGGTAACGGCTCCCACAGCTCCTTCACTTCTTCTTCTTAGCTTCCACTTCAACAGCAGCAGCAGGCTCCTCAGCCTTCTCCACCACACCTTCGACGTAATACCCCGCAGGGACTACGCCATCCAGCGTCTCCTCCTCCACCACGCAGGCACCAACCAGACCTAAATCCAGTCGTTGGTTATTGGTCAGATAAGGCATCACACCTCTCCAGTAACCAACGCAGTCTGCCGACAAGGGGACCATCCAGCCAGAGACCTGGCTGATCAGTCCCCCGCTCCAACTCAGTCGACCACGACCAAGCGACCAACCTACAAGTCGGAGCCAGCTCATCCTAAGCCTCGTCTCCACTTAACCCACCAGGAACCCTCAGCAACTTCGCTCGCTCACTTGGCCTTAACGCCTCACCCATCACCTCAATCGCTGCACGCTGCGCTTCCACCTGGCTTGGATGCAACACCCGGTACAGCCGTTTCCTGGACCCCCCTCCCCAACTGCTGGTCAAACCAAGACAACTGATCAGCCCGTTATCCAGCAGCAAATCCACAGCCCTCAATACCGTCGCCTTCCCTAACCCACACACCTCCGCCAACGCCTTGTGGCTCATCTCTGTCGTCCCCCCGCACTCCCCCCGCTGGTCATGCCATGCCGCCTCCCACAACACCCCATACACCAACCCACACTCCTTCCCAAGCTCACAGGCCTCCCGCATTAACGGGCAGGCACCATCCAACCGAACAGCCATCAAGGGTTCTGTGCAGAACACAGATAAAGAAGGACGCTACACCCCCGTAGTCCAATCCCGGCAGTTACCCCGATAAACCCCCAAGGGTTCTATCTAGAACACAGATATAGAAGGGGGCCATCCGAGCCGCTATCCGTACCCCCGCCACTACCGGAAATTACGCGCTCATATCCGGCTATCGCCAGGAAATAAACGCTGGCCAAATGCCGAAAATGAGTCGCGCGATAAGCGGGGCTATTCCAGCGCACGGAACGGCGACTCCCCCCATACCCCCCTGCTTGCGCTCTCTACGGGCCGCCTGCAACGCTGCCGCAACTGCTCACCTGCCGGCCCGGGTGCCTGCCTGTGTCTGCCCACATCGCCGATGTGCGCGAGCGGGTGCTGGCGCCTGCTGGCGGGGTTGCTGAAGGTCGCTGGCGGTGGCCGGGTCACGCCCGGACATGCCCACCAACGCACGCGCCCCAAGTTACCGGCGAGGGGCTGGCGGATGGCAGGCAGGTGGCTGGCGATGGCCAGCAGGTGGCGGGGTATGGCGTGGGGTAATGCGGGCAGGTTGCGGGGGTGTGTCGGCGGCGGCCAGCAACACCCTGCTCCTTTTATGAAGATTTATTACAAGTTGCCACCTGATCATCTCCAGGGCCGGAGAGATCCGCAAGACTGCAGACGTTGCCGGAGCTGCGTCAGCAGCACCACGACCACCGGCAGCACCTCGACACATGCCAACCGATTACCTGGCCTTAAGCCCGCGGGAGTATTCCGGCCGGCTTGAGGAGGCGACCTGTCACACCGTGCAGGCCGCCACCGATGAAGACGGCGAACCCTGCTGGTTCCTCGTCGATCCCTGCGGCGATCCCTGCGGGGATCCCTGGCACGAATGGCGGGATCTGGTCTTTTACACCTACCCAGCCATTGAGCGCTACGAAAGCCAATCCGCTTACGCGGAGGCTTGAACCATGCGCAGCGTTGTTTCAGCCGCAGCCACTGGGCTGGTGGCTATTTGGACCGGCTGGGCTCTGGCCGACATGCAACAGGCAACACGGCGGCAGCGGCCGCCTGCGGTGGCTGAGGTGATTGCTCCGGCAACACCGCAGCAACCGATCCCAGACCGGGCAGGGCTCAGCTACTGGCCCGGTCCCTGATCTCAGCCCGGAGGGGCCGTCTGGCCCTTCCCTGCTGGGTTCACCAGCACGACCACGACCACGACCAACCATGACCACAGAAACACCACTGTTCGAACGAGTGCATGACTGCTGGCAGGCGGTCATCCTTGAAGCCGTCCGGAGCTGGAAACGGCCCGTCAGCCTGCCTTACCTAGGGCCACTGCTCAGCGGCGGCTCATTCGTTGTCTGGGATTACAGCGACGACGCCAGGGGATGGGACAACCAGGCCGTGACCCACCTGCTGCCAGCCCTGCTGGCGCAAGCCAACCGCTACGAGCGGATGGGGCTCAGCGTCTCGGCTGCTGATTGCCGCTGGCTAGCTCACGAACTTGCCAACGGAGATTTAACCATTGTTGGCGCTCACCACCTGGACATGACGCAGGGCACCGTCTACGCGGAGGCCTGACCAATGGCCTTCCACGTCTACGCCCACGACCAGGGCTGTGTCGATTTTGTCGACAGCTTCAGCACCCGAGCACAAGCCCAAGCCTGTGTTGCACGCATCAGGCGGGACTTTGACGCCCATCCCAGCTGGTACGCCATGGCGTGCCCCTGGTTTGAGATCAGCACCGAACCGCCCTATCGGGAGACTTACGTCTTCCCTGACATGTCGGGGATGGGCTGATGCGGGACCCACTGCCAAACCCATGGCCGGGCAATCCCAACGCCTACGCGTGCCCCTGGGGCTGCAACGGCACCGGAAACCTGCCCTGGTTCAG
>Ga0194130_10001258_pt1 | contig 41730 bp, 58 predicted proteins | sample TA2KigsurfametaG_FD_160084 | JGI IMG/M metagenome (GOLD analysis project Ga0194130, IMG submission 160084) | Freshwater microbial communities from Lake Tanganyika, Tanzania - TA2015050 Kigoma 12 surface | ecosystem: Environmental > Aquatic > Freshwater > Lake | place: Tanzania: Lake Tanganyika...
CCTGCTGGTGCCACTGGAGCACAAGGACCTGCTGGTGCCACTGGAGCACAAGGACCTGCTGGTGCCACTGGAGCACAAGGACCACAAGGAGACACTGGACCTGCTGGTGCCACTGGAGCACAAGGACCACAAGGAACTATTGGACCTGCTGGACCACAAGGACCTGCTGGTGCCACTGGAGCACAAGGACCACAAGGAACTATTGGACCTGCTGGACCACAAGGACCACAAGGACCACAAGGACCACAAGGACCACAAGGAGATACCGGAGCTATTGGTCCACAAGGAGTTCAAGGAATACCAGGAAATCCTGGATTGGTAAATTGGAATATAGCCGCAGATGACAGCACACAAAGGACAATTAACAGCGGTGAAACTGTAAAATTTATAGGTGCTAGTAATATTACAACTTCTAGCGATGCGGAAGGAAACATTACAATAACAGGTCCTAATCTTACTCCTTTTGCGTTAACAGCAAATGTTCCTGTAAACTTAGACGACCTACAGGATGTACAATTGCCTAGTAATATACCTTCAGGATATGTTTTAAAATTTGACGGAGCAAAATGGAGTGCAGCAGCGGATGCTACTTCTGGAGGATTAGGCACAGATGCTGATACACTAGACGGATTTGATAGTTCATATTTTTTAAATTATAATAATTTAAACAATAAACCTAACTTATATTTTCAACTGGCGGCTGATGATAGCACAATTAGAATTATTAATAACAATTCCACTATTCAGTTTATAGGAACTAATGGCATCAGTACCACAAGTTCTGCAGATGGAGTAATTACAATATCAGGAACTTTACAAGATCTTAGTCCATATGCCACAACTGCATTTGTTCTACAAGAATTAAACAATAAATTAACTCTGAATCAGCAATACAAATTTAATATTGCTGCTGACGACAGCACACAAGTAGTGATACAAAAAGATGAAACATTACAGATAAGTGGCGGGATAGGAATTTCAACAAACATAGATACAGAAGGTAAAATTACAATATCGGGATTTAGTGGAGACTATAATGATCTTACAAATAAACCTAGTGTTTTTGGTTCACTACAAGTTTATGATGAAGGATCAACTCATTTTCAAAATATAAGTTCTATGAATTTTAAAGGACCAGGAGTCACTGTTACCAGTCCTATAAATGGCACTGTAGATGTGAATATAGATACAGCTTTGTTTGGTCTTAATTTAGACGGCGGACATCCTGATTCAATTTATGGTGGAGTTAATCCAATAGACGCGGGGCATATATAATGGCTATCCAAATTCAACTTAGAAGAGGGTCTTCTTCCTTATGGGCAAGTCAAAATCCCATATTGGCACAAGGTGAGTTAGGATTAGATCTTACATCATCTAGATTCAAAATAGGGGATGGTATCAAAACATGGAATGTACTTCCATATACTGATCAAGGCCTCATATCTAATCTTTACGATGTGCAAATATCCACTAGCCCTATAGATGGGTCAGTCTTGGTATACCAAAGTAACATAAATAAGTGGGTAGATACCATAGACCTTGATAAACAAATTATGGATGGCGGTTATTTTTAAAAAAATCGGAGCGATTTGAATGGCATCAATATTAAAAATTAAAAGAAGTTTAAATGCTAATGCACCAGGATCACTTAATACTGGTGAATTAGCTGTTACTTTTGGCGCAGGATTGCAAAATAACAGTGGAGATCGTGTTTTTGTTGGTGGGCTTGGAGTAGGTAATGACATTAACGGAGCTTCTGGACCACCAATCATAATTGGTGGAAAATACTTTACAGATCTAATGGATCATGTCCACGGCACATTGACTGCAAGCAGCGCACTTATAGTTGATTCTAGTAGCAAATTAGACAATTTAAAAGTAGATAACTTAGACCTTAACGGTAATACTATTAGTAGTACCAATAGTAACGGCAATATTACCCTTGATCCTAATGGTACTGGTGACGTTGTAATAACAGCAGGAGCAGAACTACAGATAACCGATTTAACAGCGGGAAGAATTTTATTTGTTGGAACGAACGGCGCCTTAAAGGATAATAGCAATTTTACTTTCAACAACGGTACAGGTGACACCGGAATCGCTGGCAGCCTTACCGTAGATAATATCAAATTGGACGGAAATGTTATTAGCTCTATCGATAATAACGGAGACTTAGATCTTAATCCAAATGGTACCGGTAAAGTAAAAATAGCAAATACTTGGTACTTACCGCGAATTGGAGGAAATGCTAATCAGGTATTAACTTCTGATGGTGCTGGTAATTCTACATGGTCCGCCCCTGCAACTACTTTAAGTATAAGCGGAGATAGTGGAGCTAACACTTCTATCGATTTATTGACTGAAGTTTTAGACCTAGAAGGGGTTGGCGCGATTAGTACACTCAGCGTTCCAGGAAGTGATAAAATACAATTTAGTGTAGCAGATGCCACAGTTACTACAAAAGGCGTGGCAAGTTTTGCCGCCGCTAATTTTACAGTAAGCAATGGTGCAGTTACTACAAAAAGTATTACCTTAGGATCTAGCGTATTAGATGTAGGCAGTACAACTACAGACATTGCTGGATTAACACAACTACAGGTTGACAACTTAGATTTTAACGGTAATACAATTAGCTCTACTGATGTAAATGGTAATATTACCTTAGATCCGAATGGTACAGGCGATGTAGTAATTGCCGCTGGAGCAGAACTTAAAATCACAGATTTAACAAGTGGAAGAATGGTATTTGTGGGTTCTAGTGGAGCATTAGTTGACGATTCTGATTTGACTTATGATAGCACAACAAATACTATTGCAGTTCCCAATATCAGCGTTAGTACAGAAGCAACATTAGCTAGTGCTATTGTTAGCGATTTGACAGCAGGCCGTGTAACGTTTGCTGGTGCTAATGGTACATTGGTAGATGACGGTGCATTAACATTTAACAGCGGCACTGGAACACTAAGCACAGCAAACGCAGTTGTGACAAGTTTAACACCAACTCGTGTAGTGTTTGTTGGTGCAAATGATGACCTGATTGACAATTCAGACTTGACATATACAGCAGGAACAAATACTTTATCAGTATCTAACGTAACTGTCGGCACATTGGCTACAGTAGCAAGTGCTAAAGTAAGTGATCTAACATCTGGGCGTGTTACTTTTGCAGGTACAGCCGGACAATTGGTCGATACCGCAAACTTCACATTTGATTCTGGTACCAGTGCATTATCTTTAACTGGTGAATTAACTGTAGATCAAATTAATATTAATGGTAGTACAATTTCAACTGTAGGAGCTACAGATCTTTTATTAAACACTAATGGTGGTACCAATAGCGGGTTTATTAAAATTAATGACGGTGTAAATGGTAATATCGAAATTAGCCCAAATGGCACTGGTCAAGTTATAATTGGTGGTCAAAACTTTACTGCATTTAATGGTGATACTTGGTTTGTCAGTGCAGACAGTGGTGTTAACACCAATGACGGTCGTAGAATGAATACAGCTTTTGCTACAGTAGCTTACGCTTTAAGTGTGGCTCAAAGTGGAGACACTATTCAAGTTTTACCAGGACTCTATCAAGAAGTATTTCCACTAACTGTGCCTGCTGGGGTTACTGTAAGAGGTGCAGGTATTCGCAGCACAAAGATTGTACCAACTGCTTTGACAAATACCAACGACTGTTTCTTACTGAACGGTGAAACCACTGTAGAAGAATTAACTATTGCAGATATGCGTTATAACAGTGGTGCTGATACTGGGTATGCATTTAGATTTAACACAGCAGCAATGGTTACTGTAAATCTACGCAGTCCATACATAAGAAACATTACAGTGATAAACAAAGGTTCTGGTGCTAGTGCCAGTGACCCTTATGGATTTTTAAGTAACAATGCTGGACGTGGCGCTTTAGTTGACGGAAGTAGAGTAACTCGTGCTAGTATAGAAGCTGCAATACTGTTTAACGAATGCACATTTATTGTTCCTAATAGTCGTGGTTTAATTATGACAAACGGCGCAAGAGTGGAATGGTTGAACTGTTTCACATATTTCGCTGACTTAGCCATTGAAGGTAAAGTGGGCGCTACTGGTCGTGCTGGTGATGGAAAAACACGTATATCATTTGGTAATGTAACTGGTGCGTTCCAAGCAAATGATGTTGTTACAGTAGACTATGCTGACAGCACTGACATTACATTTACAATAGAAAGTATTGAAAATAATGGCACTACAGCGGTTGTAGATGGGTCTCTTAACACATTAGAAGGAAAGGATTTTACTCCTGTTAGTATTTCAGGTAGCATTTCTGGAGCAACTGCACAAAATATCACAAGATACGATAGAGCTGAATTTGCCGCAGAAATGCGCAGTATTAGCAGCGCGAACGTTTATGGAAATCAAGGTGTAAGGGCAGACGGTGATGATGTTCTTATTCAATTAATGGCACATAATTTTGCCTATATCGGAACAGGAGCTGATCTTACAAATAATAAATTATCGGTCGTACAAGCAGATGAAGTTATAGAAGCAAATGGTGGTAGAGTTTATTATAATAGTGTTGATCAAAGCGGTAATTTTAGAATCGGAGATTTTTTCGCTGTTGACTTTGCTACAGGAAATGTAACATTCAACGCTCCACAATTTAATGTCAATAATACAACAGGATTTACATTTACCAACGGAGTGAATGTAACTACCATCAGCGGTTCTGGTCTTGTTGCTAATAATATTACTATTAGTGGAAATACTATAAGTTCGTCTACCGGAAATATCTTTATTGATCCAACAGGAAATCAAGATGTTATCATCGATGCTGATACCAGCATTAATGGTGTTTTAACTATTAATAACGAGTACAGTTTTCCAACTCTTGACGGAACTAATGGGCAGGTACTTACCACTAATGGAAATGGACAGATAAGTTTTCAAACAATCAGTACAAGCCTAAACATTTCGGGTGATACGGGCACTGATGCAGTTTCATTATTAAATGACACCTTAGCCTTTAATGGAGGTGAAGGTGTCGATGTTGCTGTAACAAATAATACGGTAACTATTAGCGGTGAAGATGCTAGTGATACTAACAAAGGTATAGCAAAATTTTCATCTACTTATTTTACTGTAACCAATGGTGATGTTGCTATTGATGATGCCACAATTACTACAAAGGGTATTGCTAGTTTTAACACAGATGGGTTTAATGTTAATGCAGGAGCAGTAAGCCTTAAAGCAAATGTTGTTCAAAGCATCACAAGCGATAGCGGTGCAATGACTATCACAGGAAATGCTGTATCTATACTTGGTGGTGAAGGTATGGAGGTAACACATGCTGGCACAACGATCACAGTAGCAGGTGAAGATGCAAGTAGTAATAATAAAGGCATTGCTAGTTTTAGCCCAACCTATTTTACTGTAACTAGTGGTGATGTTGCTATTAATGATGCTACAATAACTGATAAAGGTATTGCCAGTTTCGCTACCGCAAACTTTACTGTAACAGCTGGCGCTGTAGCTGCAAAGAGCATTACACTAGGAACCACTGTTTTAGATTTAGGCAGCACTGATCTTACTCTTGCCGGTCTACAACAATTAGATGTTGATAATATACGTATAGATGGTAATGAAATTAGTAGTACCAATGCAAATGGTAACATTAGCATTAATCCAGATGGCACTGGAACTATTGATGTTAACAGTGCAAGGATAACAAGCCTAGGAACTCCAACACAAGCAACTGATGCTGCTACTAAGGATTATGTTGATGCTGCTCGTAGCGGATTAGATGTAAAACAAAGCGTTAGAGCAGCCTCAACAGGAAACTTAACATTAAGCAATACACAAACAGTTGACGGTGTAGCTCTTAGCGTGGGCGATCGTATTTTAGTCAAAGACCAAACTACAGCTAGTCAAAATGGTGTTTATGTTGTGGCTAACGGAGCTTGGTCAAGAGCCACAGATTTTGATGAACCGTTTGAAGTAACTGCTGGAGTGTTCTTTTTCATAGAGGAAGGTACTGTTAATGCAGACAATGGCTTTGTTATTACAAGCAATAATCCATTAGTGGTAGGCACAGATCCATTAACATTTACACAATTTAGTGGCGCCGGTCAAATTACAGCAGGAGATGCTTTAACAAAAACTGGCAATAGACTTGACGTTGTTGTAGCAGCTGATGGCGGTCTTGAAATTAGTGGCGACGCACTACAACTTAAGAGCACTGTAGCAGGTGCTGGATTAACCTACAGTCAGGGTGTTATAGATATAGGAGGCACTAATAATAGGATTACAATTAATACAGATTCTATTGACATCGCCAGCACATACATTGGTCAACCCAGTATAACAACTTTAGGAACTATTACTTCCGGTGTTTGGAATGGAAGTATAATTGGCGCGGCTTATGGCGGAACAGGATTCGGTGCTTACTCATCAGGTGATTTATTACGTGGTAATTCGGTTGGAACTTTAAGTAAACTTACTTTAGGAGCTGCTGGTAAGTTTTTACAGGTAAATGCAAACGGAGATGATCTTGTTTATGGCGACTTTGACGGTGGAACTTTTTAATCTTTAAATGGCTAACACGCTCAAACTAAAAAGATCTGCAGTACCAGGAAAAACTCCTGCCAACGCAGATCTAGTTCTAGGAGAACTAGCTGTCAACACCTTTGACGGAAAATTATTTTTTAAAACAGATAAGAGCGGAATACAAACTGTAATAGGTTTAAGTAGAGATTATAATGATTTAATTAACACACCATCTGACTTTAGTTTCAATATAGCAGCCGACGATAGCACACAAAGAACTATCAACAAAGGTGAAACAGTAAAGATTTCTGGAGCTAATGGAATAGGTGTTACATCAGACATAGAAGGAAATTTAGTTGTAAGCCTTGAACAATCTAATCTTACTGTCAGTAATATAAATTCTGCAAATGCTATTTCAAATGAAATAGATAATGTTGTTGCAATGAGATTTGACAGTGATAGTGGTTTTGATATTGTGGATCTAGGTAACGGCGCTATTAAAATTCAGATGAATAGCACTTTTAAAACTCTGAAAGTTGCTGGAGAAGATGACTTAATAGCAGAAGGATTAGATACTTTAGAATTTGTTGCCGGACCAGGTATTACAATTGACACGAATCCTTTGGCAAATCCTGACAAACAGCTTATTTTCGGAACTCCTGAAAAAAGTGTTTTTATGTATCAGGATGGAAATCTTACAGTAAAAAATGGAACTACAAGATGGTATGCTCCTTATGCTCTTGTAATTAGTAAAATTATAGGAAGATTAGCAGGGCCAGGTGATGATACCATCCAGTTTAGAGTAAGAAAAAGTAATATTATTGTTGCTACAGTAAGTTTTTTGGCAGGTGATATTAAGGAAGAGAATAATGTTTCTATCAGCATGGCTGTGGATGATTTTCTTACTGTTGATGTTTTTAATGTAGGTAATTCACAGCCTGGATACGGCCTTAGTGTAGAATTTAAGTACAATTTTATATCAGCAACAGGAATAGCATCTTCTGCTGCTAACTTAGCTATAGAAGAAAAAGGAACTATATCTTTAGCGACAACTGCATTAACGAATGTGGATAGCTGGTCTATTAGCGCTCATAGAAGTGCTAAGTATTTGGTCAGCATAAGTCAAGGGTCTAACTTCCAGACTAGTGAAATACTGGTTACGCATAATAATATTCAGGCGTTTATTTCCGAATATGGTGTAATAGAAACTCAAAATCCTTTAGCCACCTTTTCTGTAGCGATATCAGGCGGAAACCTAATACTTAGAGTCTCAATGGTATCAGCTACAGCAGCAGACATAAACTTTAGTAAACGATATATCTAACTAAATATATTAAATTATAAGGTAGATTACTTATGGCTATTGTTTTTACAAATTCCGGCGAGCTGATAGCATTAAAAAATATTCTTAATCATACAGCACCGCAAACACTGGAACTTAAACTGTATTCAAATAATAAAGTGCCAGCTAAAACTGATACAGTAGCAGATTATACTGAAGTAACTGGGTTTGGTTATGCCGCAGTTACATTAAATCCTGCTGATTTTGTTTATACACCCGGCGATCCCAGCACTGCTGCTTTTCCTCAAATTACATTCACTTTTACAGGGCCGGCTGGTGCTATTAATGGATATTTTGTTGTACAGGCAACTTCAAATCAATTAATGTTCGCCAATAGATTTGCAAATGCTCCTATTACTGTAATAAACAATGGAGATGAAATAAGAATTACATTAACATTATCCTTGAATAACCCATAATGGCAAGTTTATCAGAAAAAAAAATCGTTGACAGAGTTAAAGAAACAAGTAACAGCGCTGGAACAGGTGATTATAGTCTAGATGGAGCTGCTATTGGTTTTGTAACTTTTTCTTCTGTCTGTGTAGACGGTGATGTTTTTGATTACGCAGTTAATTCTGTCAATAGTGTAAATTGGGAAACAGGTTTAGGAAGATATAACGCAGCAACAAATACTATTACAAGATTAGAAATACAAGCTAGTTCTTACAGCAATGGACCAGTGAATTGGGGTTCGGAATTCAAAGTTATTTTTATTAGCCTGAACGCAATAAGTATTAAGCAAATCAGCGATGAAGTTTTAGTTAATTCTATTATTTTTGGATAAACAATGATATTTGGATCAGAAGCTATTGGTTCAACCGCAATAGCAGAAGCTATAGGGCCTAATATATATCAAGAATCTCTAGTAGGTCAATTAATAATTAATGGCACAAGTATCAATTTACAAAGTCCTTTCTTTGACAGCGTAATTGAAACAAGTTCCTTTAATATTACTATAAATGTAGACTCGCCACACATATTCAAACTTAATTCGATAGAATCAAGTCTGCTGGTATACAATGCCACAGAATTTAGCAATAAATCATATTTTGAAGGAATTCATCAAACTGATTTTTTTGTATCAGGCATAACTAATAACTTCATAAAATTAAATCAACTAGATGTAGCGCCACTTTCTATAATAGGTCCTCCATTAGGAGGAGTCTTTCCTGTAATACCTGAAGTAAGTCTAGGAGGTCTAATATTTGGATCACAAACATTCAGCCAACACTATACATTCTTATTACAGGAATTCGATAATAACGAAGCTAAGTTAGCAATTAATGGCAACAGCGGAGAAATTTATGTTATTGGAGGTAGTGAAGGTGGCGGAGGAGGCATTAGTGATATTCCGCAGATTTGGATTGGATAAACCACTAATGCTGTATAAAAATTTTTATTTTATTTCTTAGAGCCAGCTGCGTTAACAAATGCATACATCTTTTCTGCGGTTTGTAAAACTTGCTCTAAACCTGGAAAATTTGGCATCCCAACGGTGGTAGTGACAACACCTTTGTCATCACGTTGAACACTAAGTTCCCAACCATGAAATTTACTATGGTATTCTTCTGCCATAAGATCTTTAGCCATCTTAAGAATATCTGAGCGAATTTCATATCCGTTCTTATTGAATTTTACTTCTGGTAATTTCATTTCTGATAAATTAGACATTATCTTTCTCCTTGTGTGTATGTCTTATGTTAGGTTTTTTGTTCTGCGCGATTCTGCGTAGTCCAGGCATCCCAACCTGCCTTAAACCAATCAATATTAAATGGATTTAACATATTTTCAATTTTTGTTTGTAGAACTTCATGTCCACAAGTTGTAATTATTCTCGTGGTAGCATCGATTGCCGTATGTAAGAATTTACTTTGAGCATCAATATATATAATAAGGTTATTTTTAATATCTTGATTTCTAACATATTTGTGTACAAATTGCTTTTTAGCATTTTGTACACTGTCAATGAACAGTGATGGTTGGTTAATCATAAAAGTGTCTCCCTGTATGTGTAACTTAATACTACACAAATTATTTATACAGGACAAAGATTACGGTAAAATTATTTGTTAACTAAAAAATTTATTACATTTAGAAAACAAAGCAGTGGACCGAACATTAATACAATTATTATCAGCCACATGTTTTTATCGAATTTTTTATAATCTTTCTCGCCTTCCATCCATTCTTTCATATTACCTATTCATTAATTTCACAGCACTACGCCATTCTCCTTTTTTTGTAAGTTGGCTAGCTAAGATTGCTTGGTATATGACTTCTGTTAATGTTGTAATTAGTTTCATGACCAAGACCCTCTGTGTAAATTAATGTATCTTTTAGCGCGAGACTCACCGTTTCTTTCTAAGGCCTTATAGAATCTATAGGCCAATGATGTTAAAAATTTTATCATTTGTAATATTCCTTATGAGAATTGTAGTCAAACTCTTTCATGTAAAGTTCAAGAGTTGCAGCATCTGTAATGCTTTTTGTACTGAGATATATTTCGAGCCGACTTTGGTAATTGTCGCTGATATATTCAGTTATGTGCTCAAAGATATTGAGCAAAATTTTGTTTATTGTCATTTTTTTATTTCCTCTATATATGTGTACATGTATTTATTGCGGCGCAGCATTATATAATATATTATTCCTTGTCAATTTATGTTAAATATACTAAAGGGATTATGAAATTATGCGTAAAAGCACAAGATCAATTTTAACCGAACTTACTGATCTAGGAGTCAGCAGAAATAGAGATCATGTGATCGAAAGTAGAGGCAGTAATCTCATCGAAAGCGCAATCAATCTCATAACTTTAATACGTGAACATTACGATTTAGAAACTGCTGCAGAAATTGAACGTCGGTTTATAAATGCTATTAAGAGTCAAGAGCCAATTAAATTTAAACGTGGAATGAGAAAACTTAAAGAGAACAAAGATGTTAAATGAAGCAACAGGTAATGCTATATTCTCTGACACAGAACCAATTAATCCACTTTATGTAAAATCTGTGAGAAAAATAGTAGCAGTTGAACTGGCTCAAATAGGTTTAGAATTAGTTCCTGTTGGCAGTAGTTGGAAAGAGGAACCCGACGAACGTAGTCCAGAAGAATATAGTGGGGATGTTGACACAATGGTAGATCTAGACAGTATAATAGCTGTGTTTAAGGTAGAACCTGATCTAAGTCGTAATAAGAAGGACACTATAGAAGCTGCTGGACGCAGAGCACTTAGAAATTATTTTGAACAAAAGGGATATGAAGCAAAGCAAGCTGGTGTGAATGTTTTTGTAAGAGTGCCTTTTAAAGATAAATTTTACCAATTGGATATAGAATGTATACGTAAAGTTTCTAAAGTCAGTCGTTACCATCAACATGATATTCCTAAAGGCAGTCCTTATAAGGGTGTTAGTAAACAATTAATGCTATCGGTATTAGCTAAACAAAAAGGTTATTTGTATAGTGCATGGGAAGGTTTATTTACTAGAACTAGTGATAATAAAAAAGGCGAATTAGTAACTGATGATTGGGACGAAATAGCAGAACGTTTAATAGGCAAAAAAGATGGCAGAGCTATAGATAGTGTAGAAGCAATCATGCAGGCATTACCACCTAATCAAGGTTCGGCATTATTAGCATATGTAAAACAGGACAAAAATTGGGTAGAACGGAAACGACCTACTCAAGTAGGAACTAATGAGTGGTTTCGCAAGATTCTTAATAAATTATGAGAGCTAAAGAATTTATAATTGAAAACACAGTGAAAAAACTGGGTCGTACTTTTAATCATTTAGAAGATCTAGTGTTCTTTTACGGCAGTCAAGGAACCATAGAAGCTCTTGAGCATATAAGAGAAATGCTAAGTGACCAACTTTCACCTAGTATTAGAGTAAAATGGGACGGTAATCCACAGATTTATTGGGGAAGAGAAATTAAAAATGGTCCATTAATTTTATCAGGACATAATGGATGGAGTAGAGGGGTTAAGACGGATAATCCTAAAGATTTAGCAAGGTTTATAGCATATGGAAGTGGCGATCCTAAGACAGACGCAGAAAAGAAAGCTCGCATAGCTTTTGCGAAACAGTTTGCTGGATTGTATGACATTTTTGATCAGTCTACCCCTCTTGACTTTGTTGGATTTGTCTATGGTGATGCGTTATTTCTTAGTAAACCACAAATTGATGCAGAAGGAAATTATACGTTCTGTCCTAATCCTAAAAGTGAAACCTGTTATCATGTTAATCCTAAAAGTAATTTAGGTAAACAGATATCAAACGCTCAAATTATGGTCGTAGGTCATGCATATTATCCAAAATTTGGGTTAGACGACAGTGAGCAGCAACCTGTAGATGATTTCAGTCAATTTAATCAAAATGCTTCGCTTATTGTGCAGGGACCAGTATATGTTACAAATCCTACTAAATTTGATACTAAAAAGATCGATGAAGTAGAACAGGATCTTGCTAGTAGTTCAAGGCTTATAGATAGTTTTTTACAAGAAACTCCGGGATTGGGTGATTTAAAAAATATTCTTTATACCTATGTTAACCAAACAGCCAAATCAAAACAATTAGGAAATTTAGGTACTCAAAGTTTTCTCAGTTGGCTCAAGAGCAGCAAGGTAAGCACGCCTAAACAGGGTAAGATTGAACAAAAGCTTTCTGAGAATCAAGGTGCTTTAGATGCTATTTTTAATTTAGTTACTAAAATAATGACACTTAAGGATCAGATAATTGATCAAGTTGAGAACCAGCGTGGAGAGATATGGGCCACTAATGGTGAAGGCTATGTACGATATGGAGCAGGCAAACAGTTTGGTAATGTGAAACTAGTACCAAGAAAACGTTGGACTCCTAAATAATTTTATTCGCTGTAATATGCCCTATTAGGGCATTTTTTAGTAAATTTGGTAAATAATAATACAAAGGCCTATTGAGAGTAGGACCAGCCAGCGAGGAGAATTAAAATGGCAAGTGTAACAAGAGTAAATCCAACAGCACCAGCTCTTGGTGATGTACAAAGAAATTTTCAACTAACAGTTTTTAAAGTTGTGTTAAGTAATACAGGTGTTGCAACAGCACGCACCGCTGATACAGCTAGAAATTTAACTGACGAAGTCGGCACAACATCGCAGATCATTCAAGTTAAGAGTGACGGTTTAGCGATGCTTCTTGTGGGTGATCGTCATAACCTAGATGTTGATGCATTGGCGATTCGTTTAGGTCGCATCGTTGCGGCAGGATCACTTACTTCATCTGGAGTATGGACATTCACAGGTGGCGGCACTTTAACAGTAACAGAGCCAACAAGTTTATATTCAATGTAATTTGAATTATCAAAGGCCTAGTTTTTCTAGGCCTTTTTTTATGACTGTTAAATACACCGATGATTTACAGTCTTTACACCCTAGTTGATATTACAGAGACTAGAACTTACCGTAGTCGCAATGACCTGGAAAGGCTCCAGCAACAGAACTTTGATACTGTTATTAATGTAATAAGCCTAAACGGAAATATTTACTACGATTACTCTCCTAAAAGGGTACCTGCTGATATTTTTGGAATGTCGAATCAAGAGTGCTGGTATTTTGAATGGCGTATGGAATTAGAAGGATTATTTGAACGTAACAATGATCCAATTTTTAAACTTAAAAAAAGCTTTGAATTTGTGCCGTATATACACGGTTTAACTGAACCGGTACAATTTGAAAGACCAATTTTTGTTCTTGGGCGTAATATTATTTTTGACTTTAGACACTAAATATATTGTAAGGCACACAAAAGGCATTTTCAAAGGCTATCTTTTTTTTTAAAGGAATGAGAATGTCTCTAAATGGTATAGACGAGCGTGTAGGCGTTGTTGAAACGAAGGTGCAGTATCTTAATGAAAAAATCGACGACCTAAAGGTTGATGTAAAAAATCTGCATGATTGTCTTGACAGGATAGATAATTCATTTAAAGCAAAATTAGATGAAATGGTCATAGAATATCGAGTAAACCGTGATAGATATTATGAAATGTTAGCCGAAAATAAATTGGCTGCTGATAAAGCTCATAATGATCAAGAAGGATCAATTAGAAAAATAAGTGATAAACTGGATTCATTTGAAAAATTTAAAACTAGAGGTACTTATATTGCTGTAGGTATTGCCGCATTTTTAGCAGGCACAGGATATCTTACTCATGGTGAAGTGGCAAAGATAATTAAATTAATAGCCGGATAATTATGAATGTATCTCCAAGAATTTCAAGAAGGTATAGTAGATCAAGCAGTCAAATTTAATGACAAACTTAATCCTTTACTGTTCGATAATAATAAATTAAAACAAATTGTAAGATATAAGTTACTTTTAATTGCACAAAATTTTGTAAACTTTATAGATATTCCAAGATTAAATCTAACTGATATAACATTAAGCGGCAGTAATGCAGCATATACCTATACCGAACATAGCGACATTGATCTACATCTAATTGTAGATGTACCAAGGGCAGCAGAATTTCAGTATAAACAACTTTTTGACGCTAAGAAAAATCAATATAACTTTAACCATGATATAAGAATTAAAGGTATTGATGTTGAATTATACGTGCAAAACAGTAAAGATCCACATTTTAGTGCAGGAATCTACAGTGTATTAGATGATAAGTGGTTAGAAGAACCAAAGTTATTAAGAGCTAATATTAAAGATGATGATGTAGAGAAAAAGGTAGAAAATTACGTAAATAAAATAAAACTAGCACTTAGAACAAAAAATATTACAAAGGCAAATACTGTAAAATCAGAAATAACTAAACTTAGAAAATCAGGACTAGAAACTACTGGCGAATTTGGTGTGGAAAATATTGCTTTTAAAGTTTTGAGAACACAGGGCTGGATAGACAAGTTAAGGCAGCACATCTATGACTTAGAGGATCAAAATCTAAGTTTAAAGGAAAGAAAATGAAGCGTGATGAAATATTAAGTGAATTTAAAAAAGGTGTAAAAGCCCGGAAATATAATCGACATTATATAGATCCAGATAGAGAGTCTGAAACGCTGATAGCACCACGCACTCTTCCTAAGAAAAAAGATGATGTAAAAGAGCAAAGATCCGATTATACAAAAGATGAAATTGTAGCAGTTCTTACTGGACAGAGAACTCAGGCAGAAGTTGATGCAGAAGCTTTAAGAACACGTGGTCCTGATAAAGGATCAACAGCAACTCCTACTACAAGGCCTACTACTACGACAACAACTCCAGTGAAGGCTAAAGAAGCCACAGGTGACGCAGTTGGTAAAATTACAAAGGTAGATCCAAATACAAAAAAAGCCACAATAAGTAAACCTGATGGCACTACACAAGAAATAGACTCAACTGAACTTAAACCAACACCAGATGGCAAGATGCAAATGGATGCTCCAGATACAGATGAAATCAAAACTGGCACAGATGTGGTCAGCACAGAAGAAGCATTATCTCAGCCAGGTTATAGTCAAAGTCCTATACACGGCGGGGAAGACCATGATGAAATAAGTAAACTATTAGTTCAAAGGTTACGCAAACTTGCAGGATTACAAGAAGAACCAGATGCTGCCACAGGTCAATATGGTGATGGACAGGTTGAAGCTACAGCAGAAGAAATAGGTAATGAGCCTAAAGAAGATGCGCAACTTGAAGCTGATGCGGGTAAAATAAATGGCTGGAATATTCCACCTATGCCTGATATAAGTGGACTACAGCCAGGACAGACCAAAGATCTTGGTGACGGGCAGAGAGTAGAAATAGGTAGAGATGGAAACGTTAATTACTCAGGAGGATTCGGTAAAGTGGTTTATAGTCCTCAGGGTAAGCCTCTTTCATACGATAGTCCTAGAGTTGGAGGTGTGGGAATGAAACGAGACTTAGGTACTGGAGATACTACTACATCATATAGTGCAGGCCCTATGCATGTAAGTCAAGTTCAAAATCCTCAAGGGCAGACTACTGCGTCTAAAGGTACTTTCAGAGTAGGGGACGGGTCCTTTAGTATAGATCAGGAATATAAAGATGGACAGCCTACCATACAAACAAGAACTGGCGCCGGTAGTCAAGCCAACGCAGATCTTGTAAAAAATCAAGACACACTCAACAGAGCTAGACAGGCTAGGCCTACTGCTGAAGATAAACAACTAGAAGCCTTGCTACACATCGCAGGACTAAGATGAAAGTCAGTGAAGTGTTAAAACATTTTACTATATTCATGACCAATGAGGAACGTGCTATGCTTCCTCGGTTGCGTCAGCCTAGACCGTTGAACAGTTTTCCAGAACACGACCAATTCACAATAGAGGGTATGATTCGAAAAAGTTTGGTAATTAAGATAGGAGAACAAAGTCCTAAAGTTGTTGCAAATGAGTACAAAATTAAAAGATATTAAAAAATGGTGCGAAAAAGAGATACATGAAAATCTACCTGTAGCCATCTTATCAGATAAAAGTATTTCATATAAAAATTATAGAATTAAACAGAATAAAATATATTGGGAATTAACTAAAAAAAATTCAGATATAGTTATTGAAAAATTTAACACAAAAACAAGTGCTTTATTGGCTGCTAAATTTTACGATTCATACAATTACAATAAACTTGTTGACATTAAAAACTTAGACAGAAAATATTATTACAATCTGATAGATATTGAAATATATAAAGACAAATTAAAACGTACAAAAAATTTAGAAAGAAGAGATATTTTAATTAATAGGAAAGAACTTTCTGAACAAAAAATTGCACTTTATAAGCTTGAAATAGCTAATCATTTTAAAAACGAGTTTTGATAAATAAAAGTAGATCCTTTAGGAATTTAAAAATGCAGATTAGAGACCTTTCTCATCCAAAAAATAGTCAAAAATTAAATGAAAGTTTAGCTCAAAAATTTGGCTACAAATTAAATCTTGACAGTTTTACTCTAGAACAATTACAAATTGCACGCGATCGCGTATTGGATAAAATTGCTAATTTTGAACAAAGTAAAGAATTTGATGCTGTGTATGAAAGCAATGAATACCAAAAAGATAGAATGTTTTTAGATATTATTACAACTGCAATAAGCGAACGTAGTCTCAGTCCTAAAGAAGAGAATAAAAAAGAAAAATATTTTAAAGGCATGAAAAAAGTAAGAGGCGATTTTCATAAACGGTATGGCGATAAAGGTGAAGAAGTGATGCATGCTACGGCGACGAAAATGGCTAAAAAAGAAAGCTTGGATGAAGCCATGGAAATACTTCGTGATGTTTTGAATCGTCGAACCCTTAAAGAAGGAGAAGAAGAAAAGGCCGCTCTAATTATGAGCGCAAGAGACATGGTTGATAAGATTACAGGTTGGCTAGAGGATACTGCTTCTCTTAAATCTGAAACCATGTTAGAACTAGTTGACTCTATAAGAGATGAATTAGGCAGCGATGTAAGTGGTCAGTTTGCTAGTAAAGTTAAACCAGCCTTAGATGAAATTTATCAAACTTTAGAAAATAATCGGCAAACACTAGCACAGGCAGTTGCAATACTAACAGGCGAAGAAGCTCCCGGATCTAATGAAGGTGCACCGCAACCTGCTCCGGGAGAAGAAATGACGGCCAGTCCAACAAGCGCAGAGGAATTTCCCACTGGTGATGCGTTTGCTGCCTCTGAACCTGCGACAGGCGGAGTAAGTCCTACAGGAAGAGAAAAACGTGAATCTATTGATTATAGTCGTAGATTAGGCACAATTCTTAGTTCAAAAAAAAAATAACAGAGAGTGCTGAAACCTTAATTCGTATTCTACTCCAGTTGCGTAATCAAGCAGATAGTAAACAAGAAATTGCTGCATTTACATGGGACCAAATTTCTGACATGTTAAAAAATGTCAGCGGTATCCAAGTAGATTATGAAACATTTAAAGTTCAATATGATAATCTTCCTCAACTTTCTAAAATAGTAGATAAATTTGATGATCAGGGTATAACACTAAAAACAAAAAATCAACCAACAGATACGAGTGGTGCAGATAATAAAAATGCTTTAATGACATCTGCCAAAAGAGCAGCAAATAATACACTACAACAACCTGGTTGACAATCTTTTAATAAGGCTATATAATAGATTATGACCTTATTGAACCATAAGTATAATTATAAAATCTTAAAAAAAGAAGAATCGTCAGGCACTAGATTTTATGCGACTCCTGAAGGACATAGAGTTCCTAGTGTTACAAGTATCATAGATAAAACAAAGCCTTTAGAGAAACGTCAAGCATTAGCTAATTGGCGTAGATCAATCGGCGAAAAAAAAGCTCAAGAAATTACAGTTGAAGCTGCAGGCAGAGGAACTAGAATGCACAAGTTCCTAGAAGATCACATTAAAGGCTTGCCTCTAAAAGACAATTTAACCAATCCTTATGCTCAACAAAGTCTTGATATGGCTAAAATAGTTATAAGCCAAGGTTTTCATAGTATTGATGAAATTTGGGGCAATGAAGTTCCATTGTATTTTCCTGAACTTTATGCTGGGACTACTGACTGTGTAGGCATTCACCAAGGGCAGGAAGCAATTTTAGACTTCAAACAAACTAATAAACCTAAAAAAGAAGAGTGGATAGATGATTATTTCTTACAATTAACTGCATATGCACTAGCACATAATGAAGTTCATGGCACTAATATACGCAAAGGTGTTATATTGATGTGTAGTAAAGATATGGAGTATCAAGAATTCATCCTTAAACCGCAAGACTTTGAACAATGGGTTAATCGCTGGTGTGACAGGGTAAGTGAATACTACAAAATCAGCTAAATATTCTAAAGAGGATATCTTATGGCTGTGGTTCAAATCTCTAAAATCCAAATACGCAGGGGACAGAAAAATCAAGGTACTGGATTACCGCAATTAGCAAGCGGTGAAATGGCCTGGGCTATAGATACCCAAGAGCTATTTATTGGAAATGGCGCAGTCGGTGAAGGTAGTCCAGCTGTAGGAAATACAAAGATTATAACGCAGCGTGATAATCTTTTAGATTTGGTTAACCAGTACAAATATAAAAGTGATAATCCGTTAATATTCACTCCTGTAACAAGGAATCTTAAACAGCGCCTAGACGAAAGATTAACAAATGCCTCTTATGGTATTTTGCCTAATGGTGATAATATGGCGAATGCATTACAGTTTGCTATTAACAATCTTTTTATCACCAATAAAATTACCGGTTTAGATTCTAGAGTGACTTTAGAATTTCTTCCAGGAAGATATGTAATTGAAAAAACAATTTATATACCAAGTTACGTATCTATTATAGGAGCTGGGAAAGATAAAACAATTTTTGAATATACCGGGTCATCTGGTCCTGCTTTTAGATTTGTAAATGATATTTCTACAATTAACACTCAGCACTACAGTTTTGGGTTACCATCCCCCAATCAGTCAGGTACATATAATCAACAGCCAAAATTTATTAATTTAAGTAATTTTTCTATTAAGACTGCAAATACGGACGTCACTGCTTTTTTAATGGAAAGCGTGAGAGATAGTGCCTTTGTTGATATTTCCATATTAGGAAATTATGATTGGAATGAAGGGGCTGATTCAACAACATTTAACCCTGAATCTTCCAGCGCTTTTAATTTAAAAGCCCTTTCAAGTCTTATTACCTGTAAGAATAATATATTTAAAAATGTAGACATCTGTAGATTCATAGGATGTGTGTATAGTGATTTTGACATTAGTAATAACACTTGGGACAATTGTTATTTTAAAGAATCTAAATTTGGAATAAGGTTCGGAGAAATTCCTAGCTCTGTTGTAGGTAATAGATATGGTGCTAGATACAATATAATTAAAAATAGTTTCTTTTATGATATTAAAGAAGAGGGTCTTTATATTGAAAAAGGATTCGGAAACCTTTCAAATAATAACTTATATACAGATGTAGGAAATGATGGGGCAGGAAATTCAGTTTCTGCCAATGGGACCAGTGTAATTAAATTTCTTCAACAGGGCAATGTATCAAGTGATGATATTTTTGACAGAGCCTTCAATAAAACTTATGTTGAAGGAGCTGTACCTCCCGATCAATCTACAGGATTAGCAAACACTTTTGTTTACAAGTATTATCCTGAGTTAGAAGGTCCTGCTTATTTTAAAAATAATGCAGCTAATGTAATTAATGTAGCTCGGAATACTACCAGTTTTACCAACTTGTTTAGAATACCAGTTTCTGATAATTCAAACGTAACTGTAAAATATCATATAAGTATGCCTAACGGCAATCAAATGCGCAGAGGCTGGCTGTGTTTGGCAGTTGATTATGATAATAATTCTGTGAGTATCACAGATGAATATGATTATATTGGAACCTCTGGTCAAGATATTAATATCAGTTTTTCAGCTGTGTTTGATACTGTTAATTCTTGTATTAATATCAAGTACGTAAATTCAAACACAGCATATGATTCTATCTTGACATACGTTTATTCTGTATTATCTTAATGGTTAATCATGATTTGACACAGAATAATAATTGTGTATAATGATACACCTACAGAAGATAAGTTAAGTATTCAGCTGATAAAAAGAGAGATATGTGTTTAGCTCTCAATAAATAATCGTCTACAAAAGAGCAAAACATATGTCGCAAATTACCGTAATTAAACGAAATGGCAGTAAAGAAAAATTAACACTAGAAAAATGGCAAGCACAAATCGCAAAAATTTGTAATGGAATAGCTGATGTCAGTCAAAGCATGATAGAAATTAAGGCACAGCCGCATTTTTATGATGGTATTACTACTAGAGAAATTGACGATATTACACTCAGAGCAGTTGTAGATCTTATAGACGTCGAACATAATCCAGATGTAGGCCATACAAATTATCAATTCGTGGCAGGAAAACAACGGCTGAGTATGCTGCGTAAAGATGTATATGGCGATTATGATGTGCCAAGATTATATGAAATAGTAATCCGAAATATAAAAACGGGATTATATACTCCAGAACTGCTGGAATGGTATAATGAAGCAGACTGGGACAAAATGGACGAAATAATAGATCATGACAAGGACGAATTATATAGTTATGCTGCAATTGAACAACTTATTGAAAAATATCTCGTAAAAAATCGTAGCACAAAAGACACATACGAAACTCCACAGATACGCTACATGATAGCAGCCGCCACAATATTTCACAAAGAGGAACCCAATAATGCGAGAATGCGTTATATCAAAGAATACTATAGTGCTGCCAGTGATGGTCTTTTCACTCTTGCTACTCCTGTGCTGGCTGGGCTTGGCACTCCAACTAAACAGTTTAGTAGTTGCGTTCTTATCCGTAGTGATGACGACCTTGATAGTATTTTTGCTAGTGGTGAAATGATGGCCAAGTATGCTAGCAAACGTGCTGGCATAGGTCTTGAGATAGGAAGATTACGTCCATTAGGTAGTCCTATTCGTGGTGGAGAAATTATGCATACTGGCATGATTCCGTTCTTAAAGAAATGGTTCGGTGATTTGCGTAGTTGTAGTCAAGGAGGTATTCGCAATGCTAGTGCAACTGTATTTTATCCTATTTGGCATCATCAGTTTGATGATCTTATTGTGCTTAAAAACAATCAAGGAACCGAAGAGACAAGGGTCCGACATATGGATTATGGGGTTGTGCTTTCGAGTTTCTTCTGGCGAAGATTCAGAGAACAAAAAAACATAACTTTTTTTGACCCTAATGAAGTTCCAGATCTCTATGAAGCGTTCTATACAGATACGGAACTGTTTGAAGAATTATATGTAAAATATGAAAAACAAAATGGCCTGCGTAAAAAGACCATGGGCGCGGAAGAGGTATTTAAGGGTGGAATTTTAAAGGAGAGGACTGACACAGGAAGAATCTATCTTGTATTCATAGACAACGTTATGAATCAAGGACCTTTTGATACCACATACCACACAATTTATCAGTCAAATTTATGTTGTGAAATCTTGTTACCTACGAAATCATTTAAGAGGCTTGACGACACAGAAGGCCGAATCGCTCTTTGCACCTTGGGGTCTATTAACTGGGGATGTTTCCGCCATCCTGAGGATATGCGCCGTGCTTGCCGTATACTACACCGTAGTCTTTGTAACATACTTGATTATCAAGATTACCTAAGCATACAGAGCAAGGCCAGTAATGATGAAATACAGCCGTTAGGTATTGGCGTCACTAATCTAGCCTACTGGCATGCAAAACGTGCATTAAAATATGGAGATAGTGATTCTCTTTCAGAAGTAAAAAGCTGGGCAGAGCATCAAGCATTTTTTTTAACAGAAGCAACCATAGACCTGGCAAAAGAACGTGGAAGGTGCAAGGATAGTGATAAAACTTTTTATGGCAAAGGGATATTTCCTTGGGAGCGTAGAGCAAAAGGAGTAAACGATTTAACAGATTTTACACCAGAATTAGATTGGGAAACACTTCGTGAACAAATGAAACTTTATGGAGTGAGAAATGCTACCTTAATGGCAATAGCTCCGGTTGAAAGCTCTAGTGTGGTTATCAATTCAACCAACGGAATAGAAATGCCAATGAGTCTTATAAGCACTAAAGAAAGCAAGGCCGGAAGTTTTACACAGGTAGTGCCTGACTATCAAAAATTTAAAAACAGGTACCAACTAATGTGGAATCAGAAGGATTGTATAGGATACATAAAAACAGCCGCCGTACTAGCGGCCTACGTGGATCAAAGTATTAGTACCAATACTTTTTACAATCCAGCACACTTTTCAGATAGAAAAGTTCCAACAACGCTAATTGCAAAAAATCTAATGCAGGCTCATTATTGGGGCATTAAAACTTTTTATTACAGCCTAATTAATAAAGCCGGTAGTAGATCAATGGATGAACCAAAGATTAATGGAAGCCATACTGTAAACCTAAATAGGTTACATGAAATTGAACTAGAAGAGGACTGTGAATCCTGTAAATTATGAGAGCGAGAAATGTCAAAAGCACAGTATAAATTAAACACAAAAACAGACTACATACACCGTAAAATGTTCCTTGACCCTGCAGGTCCTGTCACAATACAACGGTTTGAAGAGGTAAAATATAACAAAATATCAGATTTTGAAAAAACTGCCCGGGGATTCTTTTGGGTACCAGAAGAAATAAGCCTAACAAAAGATGCGCAAGATTTTAAAGAGGCTAGTGAAGCGGTCAAACATATATTCACCAGCAACCTACTTAGGCAAACAGCACTAGACAGCCTGCAAGGACGTGGACCAAGTCAAATATTCACTCCAGTAATAAGTCTACCTGAACTAGAAGCCCTAGTCTATAACTGGACATTTTTTGAAACTAATATTCACAGTCGCAGCTATAGTCATATAATTCGCAACATCTACAATGTGCCTAAGGAGGTCTTTAATACCATTCACGACACTGCGGAAATCGTCAATATGGCCAGCAGTGTTGGTCGGTACTATGATCACTTGCACATGGTAAATTGCGAACGAGAACTTGAAGTTCCTGTCAAAGAAGAAGCGCATGTCAAGGCAATTTGGTTGGCGCTTAATGCTAGCTATGCACTAGAAGCATTTAGATTTATGGTCAGCTTTGCTACTAGCCTTGCTATGGTTGAAAACAAAATCTTTATTGGTAATGGCAATATTATCAGTCTTATCCTACAAGATGAACTTTTACACAAGGGATGGACCGCATGGTTAATAAATCAAGTTACAAAAGAAGATGCAAGATTCGCGCAGTGCAAAATAGAATGTGAAGCAGAGGTATATGCACTGTATATGGATGTGATAAAAGAGGAAAAACTTTGGGCAGATTACCTATTTCGAAAAGGTCCTGTTATAGGACTTAATGCGAACATTCTTAAGGAGTTTGTGGACTACACGGCAGCCGCAGCTCTGAAAGAAATTGGCCTAAAATATCATGCTAATTCTCCTCGCAGCACTCCTATTCCTTGGTTCAACAAACATAGTGATACAAGTAAAAAACAAACAGCACTGCAAGAAAACGAATCGACTAATTATGTGATAGGAGTAATGAGTGATAGCATAAACTATGAAGAACTTCCTATTCTATAAGGATAAAAGATGGCTAAAATACATGAGGAACTTATCTTAATTAAATTAAGTAAACTACATAAAGAAAATCAATTTGTTGAACCCTTGACAGGTGAGGAAATGCTTACTAATTTAGAAGTCGTTGTACAGGAATTAGTAGGAGCAGGCATAGTGGTAGAAGTGGAGAAAGCAGAATGAAAGCCATACTCTGGAGTAAGTATCATTGTGTTTTTTGTGATAGAGCACGACGATTATTAGAACAACGAGGTTACTTGATAGAAGAACGTAAGATCGGAGATGGATATACCAAAGAAGAATTATTAGAAGTAGCGCCAAATGCGAGAACTGTTCCTCAAATTTTTATTGATGAACAGCTGATTGGCGGATACACAGAATTAGAAAAATACTTAGAAAAGGCAGCATAATGTTATTAGAAAAACCAAAATTTAAAGAAGGCGAAATTATTAGTTTAAAGCTGATAAGCGGTGAAGAAGTTATTGGTAAATATATCAGTGAAGATATAACAGATATAGTGCTTAAAAATCCTGTGATGCTGGCTATGACACAAAAAGGGCCGGCTATGGCTCCGTTTATGATTACCGTAGAACAAGATAAGGAATACAATATAACTAAATCTGCAATTATGCTGAAAGGTCATACTATTAAAGAAATATCTGATCAATATACATTCCAGACTACTGGCATTCAACCTGTAAGAGCTGGTAGTATTGTAACTTAAAGAGAATAATATGGCTGTCACATTTACGGCAACAAAAGCTATCCTTGCAGCTCAAGCAACTGCTCTTGCTGCGGAAGCTACTACAGCGGGATTATCTGCCCTTGCAACTGCTTTGACTAATTTGTCTAGTGAAATATCCGGACAAAATCCAACCGAAAGAGAATTCCTTGGCGGAGGATATGAAAATTATAGTTTTACCGGAGGTGGCGGAGGAAGCGGCTCAGGTGAAGACTGGGATTCAGCAGCAATGGTTTGGTCTAGCATTCTAACATCAGCAGCTCAAGTTATAAGAACCAAGATTGCTAATAATGTAGCTGCTGACGTAAATGCCATAGCGACAGATATAGATGCCATAGCAACAGATATAGATACGATAGCAACAAAGCAAACTGTTTTAGCAGAAAAGACTACTGATATTAGAGATTATCAATTAGCAATTAAAAATTGGGCAGAAAATGATGGTATTCATGTTAAAAGTCCATGGGAGTACCTAGGGGTATATTCTATTATAAGGTACTTTGAAGAAGAAGGTATTGACTACAGCAATGCAAGAGCTATAGTGGAATCTAAATTAAGGCATAGACAATAATGCCAGGAATTGTTCGTGATGCAGGAAAAGATGTCACAGGTGGCCGTAATATTCAAGGATCTCCTACTGTATTTGCCAATAACAAACCTGTAGTAAGAGTTGGCGATTTTATTCTACCTCATGGAACAGGAGTTCATGCCGGACCAAGGATGGTACAGGGAAGCTCGAATGTTTTTACTAATAACATTAGAACTTGTAGAAGAGGTGATTCTGCTAATTGTGGTCATAGAGCTTCAGGCAGCTCAAATGTCTTTGTCAACTAACCAAGATTTTTTAAACAATGAGTTAATATTGATATTAATAATACAAATTATATAGCATTACTACATGTCATATTGTTCATATTTGCTTTATTCTTTTTAGCACTTGCAACAAGTGAGAAGAAAGATGTGAAAGAATTGAAAGATGTAAACGAGGAAATTGACGAAGCTGACCACAAAAAAGAACTCAAGTGGGTGAGTCCCGGCGTTTATCGGAGAAAATAGCCAATAAAGAAGCTAATTATTCATTAAAATAACAATAAATATTATTGTTGGCAATGCTTTAAGTTGTAAGAGGGTTAATGAATAATGTTTGATATTTTAATTTGGATATTGATTGGCGCATTTATTGGATGGCACTTCCCAGAACCTTTTTGGGCAAAAGTTATTAAAGAAAAAGCCCTAAATATGATTAACAAAAATGGTAAAAAAACTGAATAAATTTTTGAAAGGGATATAAATGGCATATTCTTCACAAGTTTTAGATCATTACGAAAATCCACGTAATGTAGGCAGCTTCGAAAAAAGTGATACTAGTGTAGGAACAGGAATGGTAGGGGCCCCTGCCTGTGGCGATGTAATGAAACTACAGATAAAGGTAGAAGATGGCGTGATAAAGGATGCTAAATTCAAAACCTATGGATGTGGCTCAGCCATTGCAAGTAGTTCGCTTGTTACGGAATGGGTTAAAGGTAAATCGTTAGAAGAAGCGGGAATGATAAAAAACACTCACATAGCTCAAGAGTTGGCACTTCCTCCTGTCAAGATTCATTGTTCAATCCTAGCAGAAGATGCGATAAAAGCTGCTGTAGAAGACTATAAGAAAAAACATGATATCTCTAACTGAAGCTGCGGCATTAAAAGTAAAGTATAATCTTGAAAAACGAGGCAAAGGCTTAGGAATTAGGGTAGGAGTAAAAACTACAGGTTGTAGCGGACTTTCTTACGTATTAGAATACGTTGACACAATTTTCGATGGAGACTTGATTTATGAAAACAACGGAGTTTTAATATGTGTGGATCAGCGTAATTTAATTTATCTCGATGGGCTTCAAATGGATTGGGTAAAACAAGGATTAAATGAAGGTTTTGAGTTTACTAATCCAAATGAAAAAAGTAAATGCGGGTGTGGTGAAAGTTTTAGTGTCTAATAATATTTTATTAAGGCATGGGTATAATAAAAATGTATAGTGTTTGGACAAGGACACATACTCAAGATTGGATTAGTCAAGTAGAAAACCGATTAGAGGATATAGATTACTATCTAAGCAGGACGGTTGAATATTGTGAAAACAACGGTATTTGGGATGATATCAAGGTTTTTTCAATTAGTTTTGTTGTAGTAGTTTGGGTCTGTAATATGCGCGAAGAAAAAGTAAGTAGGCAAGAAATTCTTGAACTACTTGGAATGGAAAAATTTTATAACGCCGAAGACGCGGAAGTTTCTCTTTCAGATAAATTACAAAATAAAGATTTTGAAGAATTATTGCCAATCTTAGCAAAATTTTGCGAAAATCAGTAGATTTCTACCAAAATATAGTGTATACTAAAGATACTTTATACTCTTTTGGAGAAATTATGAGTATGCACATGGTGGGGCCTTGGTTATCTACTACAGGAAAACGGAAAGGTAAGCCAAAATTTAGAAATGCCGATGAAGCTAGAAAGGCTAGAGAATTGGAAATGAGTTGGCTAGAACTACAAAAACGCCTAGGAGTAGAACTAGAGGATAAACGTCGTAAACGGGCAATGACTGCTAAGGTTTATGTTCCTCCTAAATTGATGTATAGAGGAATGGATGAACCTAGACCTCGTAGCCTTAACCAAGGAATTGACAGTGCAGCAGCCACAAAGTCAGCCCCTAAGGTCTATACTGGGACTAAGATTAAGGGTATTGGCACTATGCATAAAAGCAATGCTATTCCTATTTTTTCAGATGAAGAAGCTATAGATATCGCACATATGCGTAGATAACCAAAATCAATGACAACCTATAGAAACTACTGTATAATTCGAAGTGTAGTAAATATTAACCCACAGACATAGAGGATTTTATGGTTAAATGGATCTTTATCGTAGTGCTAGTAGTTTTGGCACCCACGTTTGTCATTAATCTATTTTCAAATGGCGTAATGTTTGTCAGCAACCAAGGCAAGGCTCTAACTACAGAAGTTGTTAAAGAAGCCAGCAAAACCATTCAAGAGGCACAAAAATGAAGAAACTTTTACTAGTTCCTATTATTGCCAGCTTGACTGCCTGCTCAAGTCTTCAAACAGTCGAAGAGAGAAAAACTTTTGCTCAGCCTGACTGGTATTCTAAATGTGTTCAGAATGGCACGGAAGGTTGGTTCTGGTGGAGTAAAGATTACGTCTATGCTTGTGGCGCAGGTGAAAGTGTTTATGCCCAGGCCGCAGAAGAACAGATGTATGCTATTGCCATGAATAACTTTGCCAAACGTATTAACGGCCGTGTCAACAGCGAAACTGCTATTAAGTTTGACAACGATAAACGTACCACCCATACTCACATTGCTTATAAGGTCACTGACACTATTGTGCGGCAGCACATGAAGCAAGAACAGGGACGCTTTACTATGGCAGGTAGGCACTATACTTTTGTAAGGCTTAAGATGCCTAAAGATGTTTTTGATAGATTAGTTGCAGAAAACAGTGTTAGGTAATTCATTTACTGTATTTTAGTGTAGTTTAATAAAATGAATAAGTAAATGATGAACAGACCAATTTACTTAGACTATTCTTCTACTACTCCGGTTGATCCTAGGGTAGCAGGCACAATGATTAAGTTTCTTACAGAAGAGTTTGGAAATCCTGCCAGCAGAAGCCATAGCTTCGGTTGGGAAGCAGAAGCAGCAGTTGAACAAGCAAGGAAAAATGTCGCAGAATTAGTAGGTTGTGATGCCAAGGAAATTATTTGGACAAGCGGCGCTACTGAAAGTATTAATTTAGCAATTAAAGGAGCTGCTAAATTTAACCAACTTAAAGGTAGACATATAATTACTGTAAAAACAGAACACAAGGCAACATTAGACACCTGTAGAGAGCTTGAAAGAGACGGGTATGAAGTAAGTTATCTTAATGTTAATGATAAAGGTATTTTAGAAACAGATGCGTTTATATCAGCTATCCGTGCTGATACTGTAATTGCTAGTGTAATGATGGTTAATAATGAAATTGGAGTTATACAAGATATAGATAAAATTGGGAAAATTTGTAGAGACAATAAGATTATATTCCATGTTGATGCTGCCCAGGCTACTGGGAAAGTAGAGATAGACCTTAACAATTTAGCTGTTGATCTTATGTCTTTTTCTGCTCACAAATCTTACGGACCAAAAGGTATCGGAGCACTATTTGTTAGACGTAAACCTAGAGTAAGAATTGAAGCGCAGATACACGGCGGAGGGCATGAACGAGGCATGAGATCTGGAACTTTACCCACACACCAGATTGTAGGAATGGGAGAAGCATTTAAACTGGCAAAAGAGGAAATGTCTGTTGAAATCTTAAGGATAAAACTACTAAGAGATAAATTGTGGAATGGACTAAGGGACTTAGAAGAAGTTTATTTAAACGGTTGTGAAAGTCAAAGGGTTCCTCATAACCTTAATGTAAGTTTCAATTATATTGAGGGCGAAAGTATGATGATGAGTCTAAAAGACATGGCTGTTAGTTCAGGCAGTGCCTGCACCAGTGCTAGTCTAGAACCCAGTTATGTGCTAAGAGCACTTGGCAGGAGTGATGAACTTGCTCATAGCAGTATTAGATTTACAATAGGAAGATTTACCACAGAAGACGAAGTTGATAAGGCTATAAAATTAGTCAAAGATAAAGTAGGCAAGCTAAGAGAATTAAGTCCATTATGGGAAATGCATAAAGATGGTATAGATTTAAATACTATTGAATGGGCTACCCATTAATCATGTTAGGTAAGTTTAGACCTCAACACTTCAATCCTTTGTTTAATCTTAGAAGTCTTTACAAAGTTGGAAGATATAATTGGATATTAAGGGCTGAATGGACATTAAATAGTTATTTAATTAAAGTTCATAGCCAGCTACACTATAGAAGTAGTCATGCGCCTTGTGCTGTTCGTAAGAAATGGCGAAAGGTTACTGATATATTTGAAAAGAAGCACCATAAAATCATATGAAAAAAACTATTTTTTTGTTAGTTGTTGTGTTAGCAGGTTGCACTTCTAATCCTAAGCAAACAGCACACGCTCCATTCTGTTATACAAATAAAGATATTCGTGTGACTAACGGAGATCGTGTTAGTAGTGAAACTAGACTTCAATGTAGTGATAATCCTGTAGAACGTATGGCTATACGTAATTATGGAATTAGTCCTCACTGCGGAGAATACAAATATTTTATGACTATAAACGGAAAAGTTGTAGAAAGGAGAGGCTATGCCTGCCAAAAAATTGATGGGACTTATGAAATTGTGCCTCATCCTAGCGTATACCAACGTTAGTGCCCAAAGTTGGGAAAAACCACATAATAATCCATTCGCTGGCCAGTTAAGTGGAACTGCATGGTTTTTAGGCAAAATTTTTGAAACTAGAATGGACAAAATTGATCAGGCCTACCATAGCCAAGCAGTTTATCATGCTCTTAACAATACAGCTGAAGGACAGGATGTTACTTGGTTTAATGATAGCGTAGGAAGTCAAGGATTGGTTAGAATTGTTTATACTCATCCTAGCCCAGGAGGATGGTGTCGTAGAGTTCATAGTTCAGTAAAATTTAAAAACTTACAAAAGTCCTATGAAGACACAGCCTGTTATAATACACATACAAATACTTGGAGTTGGATTTTAAAATGAAAAATTATTTCCTTTTAGCTATTGTTTCCTTTGTCTTAAGTTCATGTGGCGGCGGGGGATCTGATTTTACTCCAGCTAAATTAGCCATCTCTCCATCTATATCAAAACCTGAATTACTTACCAGTTTCCATGAAGATTTACAGGGCTATAATGATTCATGTTGCTATCTTTTTAGATCAGGAATTTTAGCAGATCTAGATAATGACGGAACAAATGAATTTGTTTTTACGGTAACTTCTTATCCTAACGCAGTACCACTTCCTGTATATGTATTCGGTCATAAAAAAGACTCGTTGAATCTAACGAATACTCTTTTTAAAGGTAATGTTCCTACTGTAAGGCATGCCGCATCCATATTCTACAGTGACGTAAATAATGATGGCAAAAAAGATTTGATTTTTTCTGACGCAGGTCTAGATAGACCCCCATGGACAGGAACTCAAATGACTGTTGTCCTTAATCAAGGATCTTTCTTTTCTAAGTATAACTTACCAAAAACCGAGACTAGAAATCATCCTATTATCGTGATGCCAGTTTTAGGCGCACAAAAAAATGACATTTTAGCAACAGACGCAGATTTATCTGGCGTTGGAACAGGCCTGGTATGGTCCTGGAAAGACAGCAAATTAGTATCGTTGTCTAACCCAATACAAAATTGGGTCTCTGAAAGACTTTACAATACTAGTAGCATGAGCACCGCTGATTTTAATAATGACGGTTACCAAGATCTTTTACTAAGTTCAAATGGTCTTTCAAAAACTAATTCTATAATTTATGGAACTTCACAAGGGCTAACTGGGACTCGTAATACAACTTTACCTTCTGGGCCTTTCGAAGAAGGAGGTCTTCAAAGTTTCACGACAAGACCGGAAGTAAGCTGGAAATCAGCGGAGGTATTAAGTGTTGCTATTGACACAAATAAGGACAATAAAATTGATATTGTAAACTCTGGACAGGAAGTCTTTTGGGATAAAGACAAAAGAGAAGGTTCATATGGAAAAAGCTGGCTAAGTGTATTAGAAAATATAGATGGGTATAAATTTATTGTTAAACAACAGATAGATTTAGGACCTTGGTATTTCAATAGTATGATTCCGTTGGATGTGAATAAAGACGGATATATGGATATTATCGGATTAAGGCAGTCGGGTATATGCACTACTAATTGTAATATATTTAGCACAGTTTTCTTTATAAACGACAAAACCGGCAAGTTTAATCTAATAGAAGCAGAGTCTATTCTTCCTGATTTAATAACAAAAAATGAAGCTTCAAATTCCGCAAAATTAGTTATTCCTTTACAATATAATAACGATCATGTTATAACTCTTCAAATTATATCAAATTGGAGCAGAAAGGCTATCACTGCTAACCTATTTAAAGTGCCAATTGCTACATTTATTAATCTAAAATAACTAATAATATACATAGAAATACTTGAAGTTGGATCTATAAATAATTTTGTATGATAATAACCTTGGCTGATAAATTTATCGCCTGGCTTACCTTATTTTGTGGTTTGACTTTAAGTGCTGTTGCTATCTACTACTCAGTAGCAGGATTAGTCAGTATTTTTGCTGCTGCTGTTGTTCCTATTATCATTATGGGAACAGTATTGGAATTAAGTAAGCTAGTGGCAACTGTTTGGTTAAAACAGAACTGGCATATTGCTCCAAAAGTAATTCGTGCATATCTTATTGCAGCTATATTCCTTTTGATGTTTATTACCAGTATGGGAATTTTTGGATATCTATCTAAAGCTCATATGGACCAAACCTTGATATCGGGTGACGTCATCAGTAAAATAGCTTTGTTTGATGAAAAAATTAAAACATCAAAGGAAAATATAGATGCAAATAGACGAGCACTTAAACAATTGGATGAGGCAGTTGATCAAGTCATGGGGCGGTCTACAACAGAATCTGGGGCTGAGAGATCTGTTCAGATTAGAAGGCAGCAGTCTTCAGAACGTCAAAGACTTCTCCGTGAAATAGAAACAGAGCAGAAAAAGATTATTCAATTAAACGAAGAACGAACTCCAATCGCCGCTGAAGTCCGGAAAGTTGAAGCTGAAGTAGGGCCTATTAAATATATAGCCGCACTTATATACGGTGACAATATTGATACTAATTTATTGGAATCAGCAGTTCGATGGGTGATTATAATTATTGTAATAGTATTTGATCCTTTAGCAGTAATTTTGATATTAGCTAGTCAATATAGTTTTTCTTGGTTTAGACAAAATAAACATAATTTTAGTAGTAAAAAAATTGCAGAACATACTGTAATAAAAACTAATCTTAATGTTAAAGATGAAGTTGAATTTGTTCCAAAGTTAAATGCTAATTCTGACAAACCAGTAGAACCTGCTTATTTCAAACCAGGTGTTTGGTTTAAATGGCGTCCTTTTTCTAAACCACCATTGCCTGTTTATCTAACTAAACCTTGGATTGATCATGTAGGAGAGAAATTACCACCTCAGGTCTTTAAAAATGTGCCTCAAGATGTTGAGCTTTTAAAAAAATTAGAAAAAGATAATAGTGTTAGTATACCAGAACAAGTACCTGATGCTGGAGAAAAAATTAATAATAATATGATTCCTGATACCACAAAAAAACCTGCTAAACAAATATTACATGTTGATCCGTTATGGAAAGCAGCAAATCCAGTTTACCAAGTTGCAGAAGAAAAATCTCAAACAAATGATAAAAAGGATACATATATTGTAAAATCTGGCGATGATCAAATTAAAAAAAATAAGGAGTAATAATGGATCTATCAATGTGGGTATGGACTACTTATGTCTTCAATAAATTTAATTACTCCTCCAGATAAAGTTTTTAATCTTACACCTGGAATTTTTTTAATTAAACCAAACGTTAATTTAAAATTACAATTTCAGAATATTTTATCTAATGTAGATGAAGACATCAATGTTTTTATTTTTGATAAAGATGACTTTGATGTCATATGGTTACTGGATGTTTTAAACCAAGCTGATTTGATCGTAGTTGATATTGATAATTGTGATGACTTGACATCTAAATTTGTAAGTTATATACTTACTCACACAAATGTTTTTTACTTAACTAATGATAATATCACTCCGTGGCATCTTCTAAATAGAAATAGGATATATAATTTAGATTGTATTAAGGATAAATTTAAAAATGGGTATGATGATGAAGACGGAACAACTTAAAGGAACACATGTTATTGTCAAAGAGGGTGAGGACATTAATAGAGCGTTGAGGCGTTTCAAAAACAAAATAGAAGATTCTGGACTTTTAAAGACTTTACAAAAAAAGGAATTTTATGAAAAACCAACTACGAAACGAAAACGAATGAAAGCGGCAGGTAGATCTAGATTTCTCAAAAAATTAGAAAAACAGGCACTACCAAAGAAAAAATATTAATTTTTAAATATAAGACATAAATAAAATTTGCAATGCCTTAGGGGTTGTAAATTTATCTTGCTTAATTAAGGAGAACAAAATGAGCAAAGTCATCGGTATCGATTTAGGAACAACAAATAGCTGCGTTTCTGTCGTAGAAAACGGAAATGCCAAAGTTATTGAAAACAGTGAAGGCGCAAGAACAACACCTAGTATTGTTGCCTACACCGATCAAGAAATTTTAGTAGGAGCCAGTGCAAAACGCCAAGCTGTTACTAACCCAAAAAACACTATCTATGCAGCTAAACGCTTGATAGGTAGAAAATTCAAAGAAAATACTATTCAAAAAGATATAAATTTGATGCCATACGACATTATGGAGTCAAAAAATGGAGATGCATGGATTCGAGCACAGGATAAAGAATTAGCACCTCCACAAGTATCTGCAGAAGTTCTGCGTAAAATGAAGAAAACTGCTGAAGATTACTTGGGAACCAGTGTCACTCAAGCGGTTATTACTGTACCTGCTTACTTTAATGACAGCCAAAGACAGGCCACTAAAGATGCTGGACAAATAGCTGGGCTTGAAGTTCTACGTATCATTAATGAACCTACCGCAGCAGCGTTAGCCTATGGTGTAGATAAAGCGGACAACCGTGATAGAAAAATTGCTGTGTATGATCTAGGAGGTGGAACCTTTGATGTCAGTATAATTGAAATAGCCAATGTTGAAGGCGACAAACAGATTGAAGTTTTATCTACTAATGGTGATACATTCTTAGGTGGCGAAGATTTTGATCAGCGTATAATGGACTTCCTTGTAGAAACATTTAAGAAAGATCAAGGAGTAGATCTTACAACAGACGTATTAGCATTACAGCGTCTTAAAGAGGCTGCTGAAAAAGCTAAAATAGAATTAAGTAGTAGTCAGCAGACAGATGTAAACTTACCATACATAACTGCGGACAAAAGCGGTCCAAGGCATATGAACATTAAAATTACAAAGGCAAAATTAGAAAGCCTTGTAGAAGATCTAGTTACACGCAGTATTGAACCTTGCAAAATCGCTTTACAAGATGCAGGAGTCACACCTAATGACATAGACGAAGTTATCCTTGTTGGTGGTATGACCAGAATGCCAAAAGTAGTAGATACTGTTGAGAAATTGTTTGGAAAAACACCCCGTAAAGATGTCAACCCAGATGAAGCAGTGGCATTAGGAGCCGCAATACAGGGCGCAGTTCTAAGTGGGGATAGAAGTGATGTTTTGCTATTAGACGTTACTCCATTAAGCCTTGGTATTGAAACTCTTGGTGGAGTAATGGCTAAATTAATTAACAAAAATACAACTATTCCTACTAAGGCCAGTCAAACATTTAGCACAGCAGATGATAATCAGCCAGCCGTGACTATAAAAGTATTTCAAGGTGAAAGAGAGTTAACCCAACACAATAAAATGTTAGGTGAATTTAATTTAGAAGGTATACAGCCTCAACCACGCGGTATGCCTCAAATTGAAGTGACATTTGACATTGATGCTAACGGTATTATGAATATCAATGCCAAGGATAAAACCACAGGAAAAGAAAATAAGATTACAATTAAAAGTGATAGCGGCCTCAGTAAAGAGCAAATAGCAAAAATGATAAAAGAGGCAGAAGCTAATGCTGAAGATGATAAAAAGGCCAGAGAGAAAATTGAGACTAGAAACATGGCTGATAGCCAAATTCATACTGTAAGAAAAGATCTTGAAGATGTGAAAGAAAAACTTTCAAGCAACGAAATATCTCAAATTGAAACTGCAATTACAGAACTACAATCTTCTGTAGAAGATGCAGATAAAGACACAGTAACACAAAAAATTAGTGACTTATTAGCTGCTTGCGAGCCAATAAGAAAGGCCAAAGAAGCTAAAACTCAACAACCTGAAGAGGTTGTAACTGAAGCAGAAGTTAAGGAGGTCAAAGCCGCCGCCTGATTTCTGCTTAAAAATTAGGGTGCCAAGGTTGGGCCCTATACATTCTTGCTTAATTTAGGAGAAATAATATGACAATGAATGGAACAATGACTCGTTTAGATACTACAACTTTAGCGAAAGCACTTGTTGGATTTGACAGAATGTTTGATACGTTCGAAACAAGATTTGCTAACCAATTGACAACTAATTATCCACCTCATAACATCATTAAAACAGGCGAATATACTTACACAGTAGAAATGGCTGTTGCAGGATTTAAACGTAGTGAAATTAGTGTAGAAGTAGAACAAGAAATTCTTACAGTAAAAGGTGAAAAGTCTGGAGACAGTCCATCGCACCATCAATTTTTACATAGAGGATTAAGTAGCCGAAATTTTAACCGCAGTTGGCATTTAGCTGAACACATGGTTGTAAAAGGAGCCGAAATACAAGATGGTGTTCTTAGTGTCAAACTAGAATATATATTACCTGAAGATAAAAAATCTAGGGTAATTGACATTGTAGAAGTTAAGTAATATTATACAGGGGAAGCTATCTTCCCCTAATTATTTCGGAGTATATTATGAGTATTACAGACGTAAAACTTGATGAGAAAATTAAACAAAAAACAGATGAACCAAGGCGTTGGAAAGTAATCTTTCTTAACGATGACCAGACACCAATGGAATTCGTAATAACTTGTCTTACAGAAATTTATAAGCACACTCAGGAAATAGCTAAAAAAATTACTTTAGACATACATAATGATGGGAGTGGTCTAGCTGGTATATACACTTATGAAATAGCAGAAATAAAAAGTGTAGAAACTACAACATTAGCAAGATCCAACGGATTTCCACTCCAATTAAGATTGGAAGAGGAATGAGTCTTAAAGAGATTACAAAAGATTTACATGCTGATGCAGAAAGAACCATATTTGCCAAAAAGTTAGTAACAGGTAGTGTGTCTACCGAAGAATACGTCAACTATCTTTGGCAAATGGTGCTTGTGTACAATGGTATTGAAGTAGCAGCAAACAGTCAAGGCATGTTAAAAAATTTGCCAGACATTGAAAGATGTCATAAAATCTATAAAGACTGTATAGAGTTAGTTGGTCCTCATCATACATTAAACTGGTTACCTGAAACGTTAGAATACTATAAGTATCTCTTAGCTCTCAACTATGATCAAGACAAGCGACATCTAATTAAGGCTCATATGTATTGTAGGCATATGGGCGATCTTTTTGGCGGACAGATAATTGCAAAAAAAATTCCAGGACAAGGACGATTTTATCAATTCAAAGATCCTGAACAATTAAAAGCCAGGATTAGAGAAGAATTAACTGATGATCTAGGCGATGAAGCCAAAGTAGCATTTGAATTCGCAATTAAAATTATGAAAGCTCTTAATGGACAAACATGAAGATACTCTTAAGTTTCTGGTTAATCTAGCAGGATTTAGCAATACTTTTGAACGTGAAAGGCTAGAGCGACTAATTTGGCTTACTGCATTAGATATTAGTCCATTATTAAAACAAGATCAATGGAATCAAATTAAACAACGCTTACATATTCCTGATGATTTTAATAAGAGAACAAATTTTAATTACATTATAAAGACAGAATCCGAACAGGAAAATCAAGAATGAGCAAGGTTTGGGATACATTGATATCTATACAAAATCATTTAATAGAAAGTTTTATTGAAACAGGTGAAGAGGTTTTTGAACCAGGAATGGAAAGGTTTAATAAACCTGGATGGATAAATCGTGTTTGGAATTCAAAAGATTATCGTAGGGCACACGTTGACGTAGTAGATGCTAGAGAAACTAAAGGACTTTGGATGATGCACTGTTGTGTATTCCCACATACACACAATACAGCTCCAATTTTTGGATTTGATGTAATTGCAGGCAGAAATAAAATTACAGGCTGTTTTATGGACTATAGTCCTGCAGGAGACAACCTTCATCCTATGTTGTCTTGGTGGGTTTTAGAAAGCAGCAAATATGATTGGCACAAAGAACGTAAACTACCAGATTGGGCACAACGTATTTTTAGCAGTGCCATGGTAGCAGCAGGTAATGTTCAAGAAGAAAATGAACTTAATAATATTTTTAAAATTTCAAGAACAGGTATAGATCATTATCTGAAAACTGTGGGTGAGACTAACGGAAGTCCTGTAAATACTTGGCAGGCACAAAACTATTATGCACAAAATCAAAAACAAAATCCTCATACTCCAAAAGTTATGGCCAGCCTAGGGCTAAATGAGGAGGATGTTCGTGTTTTTATACAGGAATGTTTGTTCCCTGAACTACGATAAATAAAATATGCGTTTTTCAGAGTTTAAAATAATAGAATCGCAGGGTGGTCTTATACGACGAAGCCAAGAAGTAAGAGCTGGTAAAACTGTTACGTTTACCAAGGATGACCTATCATTGAATTTAAAAGATACTGTAGCTATACCTATCAATGAATTTGAGTATGAAACAATTGAGGACTTAGAGCAAGGTCTAAAAGATACATTAGCACAGATAGGAAACCCTACGCCTTTATATTATAGTAAATTATTGTCAACACATAGAGCTGCTCTTATAGTGATCTTTACAGATGCTAATGGTATAGATTATGCATTTATTAAATATGCCAAGCAAAAAAAAGCAGGTGCATTTCCAATTCTTTGGAGTAATAGTGAATTTACATCTGAAACTGGGTATTTACAGGCTAACAACAAGATAGCTGAACGAGCACAATTTAATTTAAAACCAAACGCATTATTTCAAACAGATGTATATCTTAATGCCGCTGACCTAACTTCTAATATTCTTCAAAGAACAGACTTGCCGCAAGAAGTATCTGAACAAATAAAACAGTTATTAAACAATGTAACACAAGGTATTGATCAACCAGTTCCTGGTGCAGAAAAATACATGACAACTTATGAAATTGATCTAGGTGAAAGCGCAGCACCAATAGCACTAGTTACTGGTAACTTTGTAGGAGGTAATTACAAAGAAGCTGAAGATGCACTTTTAGCACCATTAGGTCTTACTTGGCAAAGTATACAGGCAGTATTATTTCCAGGCGCGGGTGCAAACCAGTTGTATGACAGCTATCTTCAATTAAATAAAGAAACTACACTAAAGGTAAGCTCTAAGGATAAGAAAGGAGGAGCTGCTGCCGCAGTTACTGGTCTTGTAAAGGAAATAGAGAAGAATCCAGAAAGATTCAGTGGAATCACTGATAACGAAGATTTTCAAGAAGTTTTGCAGGTTATTAAGATAATAGCTGATAACTCGTCTGTAAATGGGCCTTTGATATTAGCTGAGCAGTTTGGTTTTATAACTGAAGTAGACAAAGACAATGTTTTAGCAAATTTTGGTAAAGGTTTAAAATATAATCCAAATCTACCATGGGCAAGAACACCTGGCATTAAAGCTGCGTTTCAAAGAAAAGGAGCTATATTTCAAGATCCGGCTTATGATATGGGCTTCCATGTTTTAGCAGGTATAGCAGAATTGGTTTCTGATAAGTTAAATCAGTTTAAAAATATAGATAAGTTTTTTAAAGCTGTTCTAGAACGTAGTACAATGGTTCAGGTCAAAGCTAGAATGCAGAAAAAAGGGGATGCTGCACTTTTCTCTAACTTTACAGTGATTTATCCTCCGGTATTTACGGGTAAAGTCAAAGTAGTGTCCAATAATAACTACATGGCCACACGCAAACCGATTGGTAAAATAAGTTTTAAAATTTAAATTTAATTAACTACGTGTTTTTTATTTATAATAAAAAACATGGAAATATTAGCACTTTTATTTTTGTTACAAGTCAAGCATTTTTATGCTGACTTTTTTATACAAACTTATGACCAAACAATAAAAAAAGGTGTATACGGTGACCTAGTTGGGTTGAGTCACAGTCTGGATCATGCATTATGGACCATTTTAGCATTTTGTGTTTTTAGCATATATTATCCTATTAATGTAAAATTAATACTTTTAATAGCTTTTATAGAATTATTGCTTCATTATCATATTGACTATTTTAAAATAAGATTCGGTACCAAAGACTCAACAACATCACGATATTGGCGAGAGTTTGGGCTAGATCAATTATTGCATCAATTTACTTATTTGGGTATTGTCTGGTATACACTTTTTTAATATTATAAATATATTTGTTCGGATATTCGAACTTTACAATATTTAATTAATGAACTCTAACCAATTGCATCAAATTATATGCTATAACATATTCCGTGTTATAGAACTCTGTTATACACAGAGAGTAACAACAACTTGGAAAGACATATATCTTTTCCTAAGAATACCAAATGTAATTTGGCACGATGAACCAGATTTAGATGAACCTATTCTCGTATCTTCAGAAGAAGAACTTGAAATGTTGCGAGAACTTTTAATGGCAAAGTTCTCTACGCAACATTAATCAAAAAATTATACAATAAATATTATCATGCAATGCAACATTTACAAGTTTGTTTGTGCGAACACGATTTATTAAGGATAGTATATGAAAAAATTTTTATTTGCGCTTGCCCTAATTCCCATTACCGTATTTTCTAGGGATGTAGAATTAAGAATAGTATCGAAACCAGTTCCATGTGGAGATTTTGGATCTATTATGGCTAGGGTAATTGGTCCTGAATGGCAAGAAATTCCTATCTGGAGAGGAGGCCCAAACGAACAAGGCAATCAAACTGTTTTATTTTATAATAATGTTAGAACAACTTGGACTATTGTAGAATATCGCAATAATCAAGGATGCGTGCTGGGAAGCGGTATGGCCAGTCAATTATCCGACTCTGTAAAAATAGAACCTAATAAATAAAACCGGAGTAGTTAATGTTAGAAACATGTTGTGATGTATTAGTAGAAGCTTATAAAAGAAATTGGATAACCAGCAGGGATGGTAATCTCAGTATAAGATATCACGATCGCAACCATTTTTATATTACTCCAAGCGGAGTAAGAAAATGGAAACTTCAATATGATATGTTCAAAAAAATTAAAATCGAAAAGCAAATTGTAAGCGGTGTTGTACCTATTAGATATTACTATGGTGCCACTGTGATCGAACAAGATGATATCAGCGGTAATCTCAAGCCCAGTGGGGAATTGCCTTTACATTTTGGCCTTCAGCGAGAAATGGGTCAACACTCTGAAGACATTCGTGTTGTGGTTCACCTACATCCTACCTATACCATAGCGGCCATGCATAGAGGCATTGTGCTGCAAGATTTGGTCAAAGACTTTCCAGAACTTAGTCGTTATACCAATGTAGCTCCAAATGTTGGAGATGTGGCACCAATAAGTCAAGAACTGGCAGATAATTGTCATCAGGCACTTGAACTAGACGAATTTGGAAACATAGCCTATGATATTGTGGGCATCAAAGGACACGGCGTGGTCAGCATTGATACTACACCCTGGCGAGCATTTGAACATATAGAACGCCTCGAACATATTTGCCAAATAGTCTTGGCCAGTGGAGTCAAATAATGTATATTCCTGTAGTAGTACACGTAGATGAAATTACAAATTGGCATGACGACTCAGTCGCTCTAGCATTTCATAATTACGCTCCTGCTGGTGTATTATACGCCACTGTTGATAGAAGTTATGATCCAGGTAATACTAAAGCGTTGACGGAAGTACAAAGTGCTGCCAAACTCATAGGGTTAGCAGATGTAATCAACTGGAGTTTTAGTAAAAGTTTGTGGGTCGATAATTATGATTTTTCTAATACAGTAATAAAGCAAGGCTATTTAAAAAATACTGCTTTTACTATTAGTGCTGGTAATGAAGGTGAGGGTTTAGTTATTGGATATGACCCATTAACTAAGATTACAACTAATCCTGGATGGGGGCGTATTGCCGAGTATCAAAGTACTCCCTATGATTTTACCATAGGAGCTATAGATACTTTTGATTGGAAATATCCAAACGCTACTAGTGACGATCCTGAAGTTTATAAAAAAATAGCAAAATTTGAGTTAGCTA
>Ga0194130_10001262_pt1 | contig 41589 bp, 38 predicted proteins | sample TA2KigsurfametaG_FD_160084 | JGI IMG/M metagenome (GOLD analysis project Ga0194130, IMG submission 160084) | Freshwater microbial communities from Lake Tanganyika, Tanzania - TA2015050 Kigoma 12 surface | ecosystem: Environmental > Aquatic > Freshwater > Lake | place: Tanzania: Lake Tanganyika...
CAATGTAGCGGCGATCAACTTTGTCGGAACGGTATCGGGTACGGTGTACAACTGGACCAACAGTAATACAGCCATTGGTTTGCCGGCTAGCGGTACGGGCAACATAGCCAGCTTTGTAGGTGCAAATACTGGCTCGGCTGCTATTTCGGGCACCATTACGGTAACGCCGGTGGCTACGATCAACGGTATCACTTGTACGGGTACGCCCAGGACATTCACGATCACGGTGAATCCGATTCCGACGGTGAACGCTGTCAATAGCTTCCCGGTTTGTCATAACAGTACGGCTGCGGTTACCTTTAGTGGTGCGACCACGGGTACGGTGTACAGTTGGACTAATAGTACACCTGGCATTGGCTTGGCGGCTAGCGGAACGGGTAACATCTCGTTTACGGCCCTCAATACCACGAGTGCGCCGATTGTGGCTACGATCGTAGTGACACCGAGCTTTGCCAACGGCGGTACTACCTGTACGGGTACGCCCAGGACCTTTACCATTACGGTTAATCCGTTGCCGGTGGTGAGTGCCGGTACGCTGCCAGCGCGCATCTGTATCAGCGATACGCTGGTGATGCTGACGGGTACACCGGTGGGCGGTAGCTGGAGCGGAATCGGTACATCGGGTATGAACTTTATACCAACGGCTACAGCGGTGGGTACCTGGCCCATCACGTACACGTTCTCCGATATCAATGGCTGTACCAACCGCGCTACGATTGCAGCAACGGTACTGTCGTGCGACGAGCGTGACAGGGATCTGGACAACAGCGCCGTACTGCTCTATCCCAATCCGAACAGCGGTCAGTTCAATCTGCGTATCAACAGCACCAGGTTCAATGCACTGGGTATGCGCGTGTTCAACACTTCTGGTCAGTTGGTAAGCACCAAGCAATGGAATGGCCTGGTATACGCTCGCGTAGTGCCGGTTAACCTGTCTAACTTACCTGCCGGTATCTACATGGTACGCTTGTACTACGGAGACGGTATGGACCGTGGAGCAGATAAGACCTATCAGATCATTATCGCGCGCTAAAGCCTAGCGTACAGATAACTTCAAAAGGCACTCCTTAATCGGGGTGCCTTTTTTTATTAGCTTTACATTCTATTATGTCCAATCCGCATTTGTCGAGTGATAAAAATCAACTCTCTGCTGCAGAGCGAGAGTTCGAGAACAATATTCGTCCGGCCCAGATCAGTGAGTTTGCCGGGCAAGATCAATTGATCGAGAATTTGCGAGTCTTTATTAAGGCCGCTAAAATGCGGGGAGAAGCCCTTGATCATGTATTGTTTCATGGCCCCCCAGGTTTGGGTAAGACGACACTCTCCCGCATTGTGGCCAATGAATTGGGCGTGGCTATCAAAGAAACGTCGGGTCCCGTTATTGAAAAGCCTGGTGATCTGGCCGGGCTACTCACCTCGCTCGAACCTAACGATGTACTTTTTATCGACGAGATCCATCGGCTTAGCACTGTGGTAGAGGAATATCTCTATGCGGCCATGGAAGATTATCGTATCGATATTATGATCGATAGCGGGCCGAATGCACGCAGTATTCAACTTACCCTCAATCCCTTTACATTGATTGGGGCGACCACCCGTAGCGGATTACTTACGGCACCCTTGCTTTCTCGTTTTGCGATCAAGTCTCGATTGGAGTATTATAAAGCCCCCGTACTCAACCAGATCTTACTACGCGCGGCCTCTATTTTACAAGTAAATATTACAGAAGAGGCCGTTGCCGAGATCGGTCGCAGAAGCCGGGGTACGCCTCGTATTGCCAATGGACTCCTTAGACGGGTACGCGATTTTGCGCAAGTCCTAAATGATGGACAGATCGATTATGGTATTACACAACATGCCTTAAAGGCCCTGCACGTAGATGGGCATGGCCTTGATGAAATGGATAATCGTATTTTGATGACCATTATCGAAAAGTTCAAAGGGGGTCCCGTGGGCATTACCACCATTGCAACGGCGGTAGGTGAAGAGCCAGGTACCCTGGAAGAAGTGTATGAGCCCTTTTTAATTCAAGAGGGATTTTTACAGCGAACCCCTCGGGGGCGCGAGGTAACGCCCAAGGCCTATGATCATTTAGGAAAGAATTTTCCTAATTCTTCAGGAACGCTTTTTTAGTGGGGTATCTTACTAGGTAGTTGCCAGGGTCGATCTGCTGGCTAGTTTTCCAAATGGATTAAGATAAGCCAGGTTATTGTTTTGAAAAATTTACAGATCCTCTTCTCTTTCCAGCATGAGAATGGCGCTCTGCGGAACAATAAAGTATTTTTCGCTCTCGTAAATTACCTCCGTGGCGCCGCTGACCAAGAAAATAGCCAAGTCGCCCTCTTTGACCTGGAGGGGTACATACTTTATTTTCTCTTCTTCTGATTTCCAGCTCTCTTCTTCGACCGGCATGGGAATAGCGTAGCCGGGGCCCGTTTTGATGACAAAACCTTGCTGTACTTTTTCTTTTTCCTGTACCCCCGGCGGCAGGTAAAGACCGCTAGCCGTACGTTCGTCGGGTCGGGTTGGTTTGATCAGCAATCGGTCTCCTATTACGATCAGCTTTTTCAGGCGATTATCGGGGGTAACGTGCATGGGGATCAGTTATTTTGCAAAAATACGTCGTCGGTTTTAACAAAACATTCAGGTTCTATCTTTTAGCCGCCCGATTGCTTTATCTTTATTTGTAGGGTACGCATTTAAAATCAGACTTATGGAAAGTAAAAAACCCAGGATCCTCCTTTGCGAAGATGACACGAATCTTGGCTCGGTGCTCAAGACTAATCTGGAACTAAATGATTACGAGGTTGTCCTCGAAAGAGATGGTCGTTTGGGATTGGCCGCTTTTCAGCGCGAGCATATCGATATCTGTCTGCTCGATGTGATGATGCCTAATATGGATGGCTTTGCCCTGGCCGAAGCGATACGAGATGTAAATCCGGATGTGCCTTTGTTTTTCCTGAGTGCCAAGACCATGAAAGAAGATGTGATTCAGGGATATAAGCTGGGGGCAGATGATTATATTACCAAGCCCTTCGATCTGGAAGTATTGTTGCTCAAGATCAAGGCTATTCTTAAGCGCAATGAGGAGCAGCATAAAGAGAATGATAGTAAAGAGTTCGATCTGGCCAGCTACCATTTTAATCCTCGCTTGCGTCAACTCTCTGTCGGTGACAAAACGCATACCCTTTCTCCCAAAGAAAATGACTTGCTTCGATTACTTAGCGAACATTTGAACGACCTGCTTCCGCGCGAAAAGGCGCTGAAAAAGATCTGGGGTAGCGATACGTATTTTAATGGGCGCAGCATGGATGTATACATTGCCAAGCTTCGTAAGTATCTAAAGGAAGATGCTCGAATCGAGATCGTCAATATCCATGGCGAAGGATTTCGCTTAGTGGTCAAGCCCTGATCTTCTATTCTTAACGCAACTGGATGAGTCCTGTAGGATCAATGCTGATCTTTTGTTCGGCCAACAGGTAATCGATTGCTTTTCGGACCCTGTCTTTTTCTTTTATAGAAACGTGTTTGAGTAAGCCCGCTGTGGTCAGGGGCTGCTTTTTCAGTATGTCGAGAATATGTTCCTGTAACGCTATCAACTCTTTTGTTGACAGCGAAACTTGTTTTTTGTTTAGACAGTTATCGCAGATCCCGCAATCGGAAACCGAATGATCACCAAAATAGACGGCCAGGAGTTGGCTTCTGCATTGATGGGTTTCAGCCGCATAGTGTAGCATGCTCTGGATGCTTTTTTCGAATTGTTTTTTTCGTTCCGCATAGCGAGCTGGGTCGATGGATAGATCTTCTGCCCTGATACGATCTACCGGAAAATAGAGTTGAGGCTCTTCTTTTCGCTTGCGGTAATCGATTATGCCCAGTTGTTGCAGTTGACTAAGCTGTGCATTTACTTTCTCTACTTCGGTCTTTAGCAGAAAGGCCAGTTGTTTTTCGGAGATGGCCGTTGGTCTTTCATACATGCCCTGGTATGTTCGTAAGAGGGTTTTACAAATTTTATCGAGGAGGGGGTAACTGCCGGCCAGTGATTCAAGTTGTAGTCGGTCGGCGATCACTTGAACCCGTACGGGAATAAAAACCTGCTCATTATACTCGATCCATCCCTCTTGCTCCAATGTTTTTAGTACGTACGACACAGTGGAGTGGGGTAGCGAGAAACGACGGGTAAACTCCAATAGATCAAAATCAAAGTAGCGACCGGCTCCTGCCCCTGATGCTAATTGTAAAAAATTAGCCAAGGCTTGGTATACTTTTCGGATAGTGGCCAGATCCGGAAATCGCTGTTCGCTTAGCAGCGAAAGTTCATCGGCCTCTCGCTTTGTATGCAGCAAGACGGCATATGCTCTCTGCTGGTCTCGTCCGGCTCGCCCCGCTTCTTGGTAGTAGCTTTCGAGACAATCCGGCAGGCCACAGTGAATTACGGTACGCACATCAGGCTTATCAATTCCCATTCCAAAGGCATTGGTGCAGACCATTACCGGTAATCGATTCTCTTTCCAGTCTTCTTGTTTTTTTTGTCTTTCGGCGCTACTACAACCGGCATGATACCAATCGGCGGAAATACCATTGGCAAGCAGTTGCCCGGCAATCTCTTCTGCCCGCTTACGGCTACGGCAATACACGATACTGCTTCCGGAAACATTTTTTATGATCTGTATCAATTTTGGAATAACATTATCTACTGCAAAAACACTGTAGGAGAGTTGTGGTCTGGCAAATGATTGACGAAGGCAATTTTCTTTCGGGAATAAAAGCTTTTCGCCAATATCTTTTTGTACGTCCGGAGTGGCCGAGGCCGTTAGGGCCAACAAGGGTACACCCGGTAATTGTTCTCGAAGGGCCGCAATACGAAGGTAGGAGGGGCGAAAATCGTATCCCCATTGCGAAATGCAATGTGCTTCGTCTACCGCGATCAATGATATGCGAAGGGCCGGTAAATATTCCAGAAATAAAGATGATTCAAGCCGTTCGGGCGAAACGTATAAAAATTTGCAATTGCTTTCGGCTACCGTGGCCAAGATGGTGCTGATCTCTTTTCGGTCCATACCGCTGTACAGGGCATAGGCGGTTATATTTTTTTTTCGAAGATGCTCCACCTGATCACGCATTAGCGCGATCAGTGGCGAAATAACCAGGCATAATCCGGGTTGCAATAAGGCGGGTACCTGAAAGCATATCGATTTGCCACCCCCGGTCGGCAGCATTGCCAAGGTGTCGTTGCCCTCCAATACCGACTTAATAATTTCTTCTTGAATGGGTCGAAAGGAAGAGTATCCCCAATACTGTTTTAATATGTCGAGCGGTTGCATCAGCGAACTCTTTTTATAAAGAGTTTTACTGAATTGATGGCTAAGACCACATCGCTAAAGGCCATTACCAATGCACCAAAGCCAGGTGTCAGATATCCCAGGGCCGCCACCGGAATGGCCACGATATTATAGGCAAAGGCCCAAAAGAGATTTTGCTGTATGGTGCTATAAGTATGCCGCCCCAGACCCAGAGCATCTGGTAATTTTTTGAGACCATGATTCATTAAAACAACTTGTGCACTTTGCATGGCGAGTTGTGAGGCCTCGCTCATGGCAATGCCTATGGTCGCTTTTGCCAGGGCGGGCGCATCGTTTATCCCATCTCCAACCATAGCGGTAGGGGCTTCGCTGGTCAGGCGGCCCACGATCTCCATTTTTTCTTCAGGTGATTTTTCTCCGTAGATGACCCCAATGCCCAATTGTTTACCGATCTCTTCGCATCGGATCTTGCGATCTCCGCTCAGTAGTATGGTTTTGATATTTTTTTTCTGCAAGTAGTCGATCACCTCGCGGGCCTCGTCTCTAATCTCATCTTCGAGATCTATCCAACCGATCAATTCGCCCGCCCGGCACACATATACCTGATGATGGTCCTCTTCTTGTGTGGACTTGACCGTAGCATAAGACCCGGCGCTATAGGTGACCCCATTCGGGTCAGTGGCAAAGATCCCTTTTCCTTTTACCTCTTCGATCTGTCGCCAACGGCTATCAAAATTTGTCTTAAAGGCCTTCGTCAGACAAACAGCAATCGGATGATTAGAATATTTTTCGAGGCCATATACGAGATCTTTGAATTGTTGTTCGCTCAGGGTGGGGTCTACAACGGTAAGGCCCGACACACGAAAGGCTCCGGTCGTAAGGGTGCCGGTCTTATCAAATACTACTTGTTTGATGTGTCGGAATAATTCCAGCGATCGCGCATTACTGAATAAGATACCGGAGCGCGCGGCTCTTCCCAATCCTACCGCTATGGCCGCTGGTGTAGCTAGTCCCATGGCGCAGGGGCAAGCGATCACCAAAACGGCAATGCTTCGCATCAGTGCGGCCTCTATATCATTCAAAATAATATAATTGATAAGACCGGTAGCTACCGCTATCAATAGCACCACTGGAATAAATACGGCACTGATCTTGTCAGCCAATAACTGCATGGGCGGTTTTTCGCCTTGTGCACCGCGAACCAACTGAATAATGCCCGACAGCACTGTATCTTCTCCTGTTGCGGTAACCTGTGCCTTAATGGTCCCATCTTGTATGATGCTGCCACCGATCAGTTTGTCCTTGGCATATTTATGAACGGGCAGACTTTCGCCAGTGATGATCGATTCGTTCACATGGGCTTCGCCCCAAAGAATTTTACAATCGATCGGTACCTGTTCGCCAGATTTGATCAAGATCAGATCGCCGACCTTGAGCATCGTATTGTCGATCGGAAAATATTGTTCGCGATGTTCGTCATCAAAAGCGATCATCGTAGCCATTAGCTTTTGTGCACTCACCAACTTGTCGAGGGCGCGTTGCGTAGAGGCAATCGAGGCTTCTTCGAGGTAATTGCCTAAGAAAACCAAGGTGATAATGGTAGTGGTGGTCTCGTAAAAAAGATATTGCTCCGCTTGTCCGATGATCGTTCCATATAAACTGTACACAAAGGCTGCTAAGGCGCCAAGGGTAATGAGTACGTTCATATTGGGCATGCCTACTCGTATACTGTTGAGGGCACTGCGTCCAAAGACATGTAATCCTACTAATAACACCGGCAGCGTAATACCCAATTGAAACCACTGGTTGTGTAATATGGCCATGGAATGGGGCCATAAATGCGCAGCCAGTAAGATCAGGGCAAAGGGGATACAAAACAGTACTCTTTTTTTATGGGTTGACAACGAGAACCAAGACGAACCGGTAGTTGTCTCGGCCCTCTCTATAGCCTGTTGATCGACCACTTGATAGCCAAGGGCCGCTATGCCTTTTTTTAGTTTTTCTTCGGCAAACACCGCTGGTGCCATGAACCACACATCACCGGTCGCAAAATTTACTTTTATCTGCTGCTGGCCCTGCTTTTCGAGAAATTTATGAATATGCAGGGCACAAGTATTGCAATCCATCCCACTTACCTTCCACTTGATTTGTTGCATAGTGCAAATTTACCAAAACCCCCCGCTCCTTTTTTGATATCCGCGAAATATCTTATCAGCTTACATTTGTTGTTATGGAGTTAACCTTTACTCTCGCTCAGATCGATTCGGCCGCCCGTCAGTTTTGGCAGCAGGCCGGAAGTAGCCGGGTATTTGCTTTTCATGCTCCTATGGGTACAGGCAAAACCACTTTTATTGCTGCGCTTTGCCGGGCATTGGGCGTTTCTGCTCCCTGCACGAGTCCCAGTTTTGCATTAGTCAATGAATATCCGCTGCCCAGCGGGGAGTCGGTTTATCATGCCGATCTTTACCGGCTCCATTCCGAGGGCGAGGCCCGCGAGGCCGGTATTGAGGAATTGCTCAATAGTGGCGCTATTTGTCTGGTGGAGTGGCCTGAGAGAGCCCCTGGAATTTTTCCAGCCGATACGCTCCATCTGACAATGGGAATTGAGCCCCATTCAGGCAAAGAGGGGGGCGAAGGAATGCGATATCTGCGTACATTTACAGAAGCATCCTGATCTATGGGCTCCAAACCAAGTATTACCACTTCTTTTAGCTACGAAACCCTGGCCGAGACGCTCGATATCCCTCCCAAGGCCGAGCGAATGCTCATTGGGATACCCCGCGAAACGGCCTTTCAAGAAAATCGTATTGCCCTAACGCCCGATGCTGTTGGCGTGCTGGTGAGTAATGGCCACGAGGTGATGATCGAACACGCTGCCGGCGACGGTTCTCATTTTAAGGATAAAGATTATAGTGAGGCCGGTGCCCGTATTGTACACGACAAGGCCACGGTTTATCAGTGCCCCATTTTGGTCAAGAGTGCCCCTGTTACCGAAGAAGATCTACCGCTGCTACAGTTCAACCAGCTGCTCATTTCTCCTATACACATGTCCGTGATGAAAGCCTCCATCTTGTCTAAGATGATGGAGAAAAGAATTACGGCTATTTCGTTCGAGAATTTAAAAGATGATAGTGGCTCTTATCCTATTGTGCGTAGTATGAGTGAGATCGCCGGTAGTGCCGTTATGTTGATCGCTGGCCAATACTTGGGCTCCGCGAACCAAGGCAAAGGAGTTTTATTGGGTGGTATTTCCGGTATTGCCCCTACTAAAGTGATCATACTGGGTGCAGGTATTGTGGGAGAGTATGCTACCCGTGCCGCACTGGCCATGGGTTCTTCTGTAAAGATCTTCGATAATAATATCTATCGGCTCAAGCGCATGCAGAACAATATCGGGCAGCGACTATGGACCTCGGTAATGGAGCCCCGATTATTAGCAAAGCAATTAAAGACCTGCGAGGTGGCCGTTGGTGCGCTGTCTTCGGCTTCGGGTCGTACCCCCATGGTGGTAACCGACAAGATGGTTAGCAATATGCGGCCAGGTTCGGTTATCATAGATGTGAGCGTAGATCGCGGCGGTTGTTTTGAGACCTCGGAGATCACCTCGCACGAAAAGCCTGTGTTTACAAAATATGGTGTTATTCACTACTGTGTTCCCAATATCCCTTCGGGCTTTGCCCGCACCGCTTCGCAAGCGATCAGCAATGTGTTGATGCCCTTGTTACTTCAGGCGGGCGAAGAGGGAGGATTCGAAAAACTGGTATGGCGTCGCGAGCATCTCCGGAGCGGATTATATTTATTTAACGGGGCCCTTACCAATTATCACCTCAGTCAACGCTTTCAACTTAAGTACACCGATCTGAACTTGCTCATGACTAGTAATCGTTAAGTCAGGGTCTTTTTATCGGTATCCAAATCTCCTCTTCCGAACTAGGATCGTTATTCTTGTATTGTGCGCCCAACACTTCAACATGGGGTCGGTCGTCTAATTCAAATTCAGACGATGGCAACCATACGGTAAAGATCTCCTGATAGAATTTGGCAATGTCCGTGCTGGATCCCCTGTATTGGAACAGGGCGTAGAGGCCACCCGGAAAAGAGTAGTTCTCCAGTCCTTCTGGCAGCTGATCTATATGGCTTACTTCGATCGTGGCCCATTTTTCGAACTCATTGGTGGGACTGAAATGGCTGAAGTGCGTTTTTTTATAGAGGGTCAAGCCAATCAAATCGTTCGAAACGGTATTTTTTATTTCTTTTCTGCGCGGCATAAATCGGCCCCAAAGCGAGCCGATCTTGTAATCGGCATAGCTCATTTTCAATCGCTGTCCGATCAGTTCTTTTTGGGGCTTCAATTCAATTTGGGGTGTCATGGGTAGTTGTTCTTTAGGTGCCGAAAATAAAGACCAACTGCATTGAAAAGTGATTTTTTATATCCTTATTTGAACGGGCTGACTGGCCGGTTTTATTCTGTATCCATAAAACAAGTAAGGGCCTGCTTAGCAAAAATTAGTTTCACTTGTAATCACCCATCGCAATGCGGGCCGTACAATGCGCATATTCTACCGGATCGTTACTGCTGATGATCACGATACGATTATCGGTATGCTGTTGGAGTAAAAGCTGATACAGGGCAATCCCTTCTTGGTCTAAGTTGGTGCAAGGCTCGTCCAGTAGGAGTATGGGTGTATCTGATGCAAAGGCTTGTATTAACTTAAGGCGTTGCTTCATTCCGGACGAAAAATAGCGGATCTGCTTTTGGGCGGCCCCCTCGAGACCTGCGATTTGCAATAATTTCTTTGTATCAAAATGCGGCAAGAAAGGTTTGAAGGCTTGCTGAAAGTCCAAGAGTTCGGTGGCGGTCATTTCTTCGATCAGTTCGAGGTAGGGCGCACAAAGCGATACATAGCGATATATATTTTCGTCCGATATGACAGTATCGTCTTTTTCGTAGCGGATGGACCCTTCATTGATAAGTAGCGAACCACTGATGGCTTGTAGCAAGGTGCTTTTGCCCGAACCGTTCGAACCCGTAATGGCATAGGCATTACCGGACAAAAACTGATAGCTGAGATGACGAAAGATCCAGTCTCTGTTATAACGTTTACCCGTATCAGACAGCGATATCGTCATCAATGGCTCCTTTAGTAAATCGTTTGATAATGCCCCGGGTGCTTTCTCGAATAAAGGTGACGATCTCATCGCGCTCATCGGTGGCGGCCATTTCCTCTTCGATAAATTCGATGGCTTGCGAGGTATTCATGCCCTTATTGTATACAGTGCGGTAGATATCTAAAATATGATTGATCCGATCGATGCTAAAGCCTCTTCTCTTTAGCCCTACACTATTGACGCCTGCATAGCTAAGCGGATTGCGTCCGGCTTTGATATAAGGAGGAATATCCTTGCTGACCAGTGATCCCCCACTTACAAAGGAGTGAGCCCCGATCTTGACAAACTGGTGAACGGCACACATACCTCCTAAGATGCACCAGTCACCGATCGTAACATGCCCGGCTACTTGGGTATTATTGCTGGTAATGACATGATCGCCTACCAAACAGTCGTGCGCAAAATGGCAGTAAGCCATAATCAGGCAATTATTTCCGATCACGGTCTTTTCACGATCGCGCGTGCCTCTATTGATGGTCACGAATTCCCGAATGGTCGTGCCGTCTCCAATGTGGACGGTAGAATACTCGCCGTTAAATTTCAAATCTTGTGGTACGGCCGAAATAACAGCGCCAGGAAAGATCCGGCAATTCTTGCCGATGCGGGCCCCTTCCATAATGGTCACATTCGAACCGATCCACGTGCCTTCGCCGATCTCTACGTCTTGGTGAATAACCGAAAAAGGATCCACTTTTACATTGGGAGCCAGGCGGGCATTTGGATGAATATAGGCGTGGGTGTGAATCATGTGGTGCAAAGGTACTATTAATTGATAATTTGATTGAATCGGGCAATTTTGTTATTATTGTTTCGTTAATAGGGAGCGTATCGTTAGGATACACTAACTAACAATTATTAGCGCATGTTCAACCGAAACTATTTTATCGTTGCTACTTGTATGGCGGCGCTGCTTTTTGCTTGCACCCATGAGGTGACCGATCCTAATGGAACGGGCAATACTCCCACGGTTTCTGCGACCTGCAGTGCCGATTCGGTCTACTTAGTCAATCAAGTACTTCCGTTAATTACCTCTAATTGTGCCATGAGCGGTTGTCATGATGCGATTACCCGCGCCGAAGGGGTTCAACTGACGAGCTATAGTACGATCATGAAATATGTGAACGCCGGAAATGCATCCCGTAGTGAACTTTACAAGGTGATTGTCGATACCGATCCCGGCGATCGTATGCCTCCACCCCCTCGTGCTCCGATGAGCGCTACGCAGATCGCCGTCATACAAAAGTGGATCAACCAGGGCGCCAAGAATAATTCCTGTGCCAGTGCTTGTGATGCTTCTGTATTAACTTACAGCGGGGCCATCAAGTCCATGCTCGATACAAAGTGTGTAGGATGTCATAGTGCCAGTAGCCCCGGGGGCAATATCGATCTATGCTGCCGTTCGACCTATAGCGCTGAATGGAAAACTCTATGGATCGATCGCTCACCAGACTGGTTTTTCTCCCATGCCCAAGAATGGTGCTAAATTATCCGACTGTGAGATTACCCAAGTTCAGCGCTGGATCGCCGCCGGCTCACTCAATAATTAATTGCTAACGATGATAAAAAGATCGATCTCTTTGATAAGCATATCGGTAGTGCTCAGTCTTTGCGCCTGCTACTACGATCACGAAGAAACACTTTACGGCGCGGCTTCGAATCAACCTTGTACCGATACGGTCGGTACGGTCTCTTATGTGCAAAAGGTAGTCCCCATATTGCAAACCAGTTGTTATGGATGTCATACCGGTTCTTCTCCCTCTGGCAACCAATTAATGGGTACGTATGCCGCAGACAAGGCCATGGCACAAAATGGAAAACTAATGGGTACCATCAACCATTCCGCTGGTTATTCTCCCATGCCCAAGGGAGCGGCTAAATTGAGCAGCTGTCGCATTGCCACTATCAAAAAATGGATCGATGTGGGTATGCTTAATAATTAAAAGAGGGAATAAATGAAAAATAAAATTATCATAGCGCTGGCGTTGGTTCTCGGGTTGTTAGCCGCCGGCTTATATGCCTATCGAGAATACAACCGAGCTCCGATCGATACGGCCACATCTTCTCCCGATTTTTCAGTAAAGGGAACGGAGTTGATAGCGGCCTTTGAGCAGGATGAGCCCGGAGCGACTGCCCGTTACGTAAATAAGCTGATCCGAATTGAAGATAGCTTGCTCGAAATTAAGGTTGACTATGCGGCCTCTACCGGAGAAGTAGAAGGGTACACGTTTGTGGTGGGTGCTGCATCAGCTACTACTACGATTCGCTGTAGTATGGATAGCCTTTTCTCGATCAGTAACCACCCGTTGGCTCAGGGAGATAAGGTGGTGTTGCAGGGGATTTGCAGCGGATATAACAAAGACGAGTTACTTGGCTCTGATATTGTACTGGTTCGCTGCGCCCTGGTAAAAGAATAAACTCTTTTAATAAAAACTGAAACAAAATATGAAAAACAGCTTTCTTCTTTTATTGCTACTGACTTTATCGCCGATCCTCGTTTCTGCGCAAAAGTATTTTACGAAGTCGGGTCGTATCGATTTTAGTGCTACTGCTCCCAGCTCACCTGAAAAGATCGAGGCCGTTCATAAAACGGTTACCTGTGTGCTCGATGCAGCGACCGGACAACTTCAATTTTCGTTGCTTATTCAGGGGTTTACCTTTGAGCGTGCCCTGATGCAGGAACATTTTAATGAGAATTATATGGAAAGCGGTAAATTTCCTAAGGCGGAGTTCAAAGGAGCGATCACCAATAATACTGCGGTCAACTATAGCAAAGACGGTGACTATACGGTAACTGTAAAAGGAAAGTTAACCTTGCATGGAGAAGCACGTGAGGTAGAAACCACTGGAAAGATCGCCATAAAAGGGGGTAAGATCAGCGCTAGTGCCAACTTTAGTGCCGTGCTGAGTGAATACAAAATTGAGGTGCCTGCGCTGGTCAGTGATAAGGTTAGTAAAACCGCCACCATCAAAGTGGCTTGTTCTTTGGAGCCCCTTAAAAGCTAATGCACATGATCAAACGATTTAAGATCTACATCGGTTTATTGCTCTGTGTGGCCATGTTGGGTCCACTGAAGATGTTTGCACAAGATGACCTGCTTTCGTTGGTGGGAGAAGATAAGCCCACTAAACAACGGGTCAAATATGCCTTTAAGTCTTCGCGTGTTATCAACAGCCATTCCATGGAGTTCATCAATCCGGGCACCATGGACTTTCGAATATTACATCGGTTTGGTTCGCTCGACCAGGGCTACAAGAATTTCTTCGGTCTCGATCAGGCTAGTATGCGCATGAGCTTTGACTTTGGGCTCTTACACAACTTAATGGCCGGCGTTGGACGAAGCACTTTTAAAAAAGAGGTGGATGCCTTTGTTAAATATGCTCCCATTTGTCAATCTACCGGGCCGGGTTCGTCTCCGGTAACGGTGGCCCTGGTCTCGGGTATTACTGTAGATGGCCTTCCTTGGGCCGATCCGACTCGACAAAACTATTTCACCTCTCGGTTGGCCTACTATAATCAAGTGATTATCGGCAGAAAGTTCAGCGAAGCTCTTTCGCTACAAGTGATGCCTACGGTGGTACATAAAAATCTTGTTCAATTGGCCACTGATAAGAACGATATTGTAGGGCTCGGATTTGGAGGTCGCCTAAAGCTTTCCAAGCGTATGGCCCTTACCTGGGATTACACCTATGTGGTGGACGGGCTGCCAGAGGGCTATTTCCACCCGCTCTCTTTTGGGCTTGATATTGAAACAGGTGGCCATGTCTTTCAGTTGCATGTTTCCAATGCCAACGGTATGAACGAGCGGGCCTTTATTACTGAAACAACGGGCCAGTGGGGGCAGGGCCAAGTTCGCTTTGGGTTTAACCTGTCGCGGATGTTCCAGCTAAAAAAGCCCAAGCTCGATTAACACCCCGCTTTGCTGCTCCCAGCTCAATTTTGTACCTTTATCCTCTACTATAAAATCTGTTTTATGAAAAAAATACTGTTCGGTCTATTGTTATTGGGTACTACGATCGGTGTCTGGGCCCAACCTCCGGTCGGTGATGCCAAGCCTGGTGATTTTTATGGCGAAAAAGTTAATCCAGAAGGCGCCCTTGCCTTGGTGGATGTAGTTAGTAAAGTGAAAGGGGGAAGTGATTTTGCCGAGGTAAAAATTGTGGCTAAGATCAAGGATGTATGTGAAAAAAAGGGTTGCTGGCTAAAGTTGGAATTACCCGCAGGCGAAGAAGTAATGGTTAAAATGAAGGATTATGGTTTCTTTTTGCCACTTGCTGCCAAGGGTAAAAAAGTGATCATCGATGGTGAGGCCAAAATGAAGACCACATCAGTGGCCGAGTTAAAGCACTACGCGGAGGATGCCAAAAAATCGCAGGCCGAGATCGATGCTATCAAGGAGCCCCAGAAAGAAGTGCGTATTACTGCCAAGGGTATTATGATTGCCCAATAAGTATTTAGCGTTGATATGCTGAGAGCTGCCCCGTTTCCGGGGCAGTTTTATTTCGTACCTTTGCCCGCTTAAAAGCCCGTCCTTATTGGGTTTCAGCCGATAACAAAGGGCTCCTTACTGCTATGAGTGTCAAGTACAGAGAATTTACGGGTCTGAACCTGCCAGCCATCGAAAAAGAGGTTCTGGATCGTTGGTCTGCCGCAGGTGCTTTCGAGCAGAGTGTTTCACTGCGCGAGGGAGCCACCCCCTTTGTCTTTTACGAAGGTCCTCCCAGTGCAAACGGGATGCCCGGTATTCACCATGTTATTTCGCGTACGCTCAAAGATCTGGTCTGTCGTTACAAGACCATGCAAGGTTACCAGGTAAAGCGAAAAGGGGGTTGGGATACCCATGGCCTACCCATAGAATTGGGAGTTGAAAAAGAATTGGGCATTACCAAAGAGGATATTGGGGTCAAGATCTCGGTGGCCGATTATAACAAAGCCTGTCGCGAGGCGGTCCTTCGCTACAAAGACAAATGGGATGATATTACCCGTAAAATGGGCTATTGGGTAGACCTACACGATCCCTATATCACTTTTGAAAATAGCTATATCGAGACCTTGTGGTGGCTGCTCAGTGAATTATTCAAAAAGGGATTGCTCTATCAGAGTGTCAGCATCCAACCTTATTCTCCAGCGGCAGGTACCGGACTCAGTTCACACGAATTAAATCAGCCCGGCACGTACAAAGAAGTAAAGGACACCAGCTGTGTGGCGATGTTCAAGCTGGTCAATACGGATCGTTCTCAGTTTTTGTTCGATCACACGCGTTCGCAACTTTCTGCCGATGTATACTTGCTAGCCTGGACCACTACCCCCTGGACCCTGCCTTCTAATTTGGGTCTTACGGTAGGGGCCCCGATCGAATACGTATTAGTCAGTACGCTCAATCCGTATACATTCTTACCCGTCAATGTGGTAGTAGCCAAATCGCTGTTGTCAAAATATTTTAAGCCCGAGGGAGAGAATCAACCCATAGAAGCCGGCCAAGAAAAGTTAAAAGTGCTACCCTGGAAGCTCCTGACCACCTTTACCGGTTCGCAACTCGAAGATTGTACCTACGAGCAGTTACTGCCCTTCGAAGCCAATAGTGCTTCTCAAATCGAAAGTAGTACCCCCGGGGCTCGTCCGTTCAGAGTCCTTACGGATAGTTTTGTAACTACCGAAGATGGAACCGGCATCGTGCATACCGCTCCTGCCTTTGGGGCCGATGACTATAAGGTGGGCAAAAAGTATGGCATTGGGATATTGACCCTGGTAGATCGCGAAGGAAAATTCATAGACGGAGTGGGGGAGTTCAGTGGCCGCTATGTAAAGGACTACAAGAACGATCCCGCCTTTGTGGATGTCAATATCGACATATCAGTTAAATTAAAAAAAGAGAACCGGGCCTTTAAGGTCGAAAAATACGAACACTCCTATCCGCATTGCTGGCGTACCGATAAACCTATTCTTTACTATCCGCTCGATGCTTGGTTTATTAAAACCACCGCCCTGCGCAACCGCATGGTGGCCCTTAATAAAACCATCAATTGGAAGCCGGCTTCTACCGGCGAAGGACGATTTGGCAATTGGCTGGAGAATATGGTCGATTGGAATTTGAGTCGCAGCCGTTATTGGGGAACTCCTCTTCCTATTTGGCGAACCGAAGAGGGCGACGAGACCATTTGCATTGGTACGATCGCGCAGCTTAAAGAAGAGATCAAAAAAAGTGTGGCGGCTGGCTACGAAATGGGCGCTTGCAAAAAGGGCGTCTCCGATCTGGAGGGTTGTATCGATCTTTTGGTGAGCGACCTGCACAAGCCCTATGTGGATGATATCATTTTGGTAAGTGCCACCGGTAAACCCATGCGACGGGTACCCGACCTGATCGATGTTTGGTTCGATTCCGGTGCCATGCCCTATGCACAATGGGGATTGCCCGATACCACTTCGGGTAAATATGGTCCGCTCTGCCCGGAGAATTTTTTCCGCTATCATGCCCTTAGTAACAAAACGGGGGCCAACGAACATTCCTTTCCGGCAAGCTTTATTGCCGAGGGCGTAGACCAAACGCGTGGTTGGTTCTATACGTTGCATGCTATAGCCTGTTTACTCTTCGACTCGGTCGCCTATCAGACCGTGGTCAGTAATGGACTGGTGCTCGATAAGAATGGTAATAAGATGAGCAAACGATTGGGCAATGTGGTCGATCCCTTTGCTACGATCGATAGTTTTGGGGCCGATGCGACCCGCTGGTACCTGATCACCAATGCCTCTCCTTGGGATAATCTTCGTTTCGATATAGAAGGCATCCGCGAAGTGCAACGTAAATTCTTCGGAACCCTTTACAATACCTATCAATTTTTTGTACTATACGCCAATGTGGATGGCTTTACCTACAAAGAAAGCACGATCCCAGTAGCGCAACGGCCCGAGATCGATCGATGGATCTTGTCTTGTCTGCACACGCTGATCGCACGCGTAACCGAATTGATGAATGACTATGAGCCTACGGCTGCAGGTCGCTTGATCGAGGATTTTGTAGATGAGCAACTCAGTAATTGGTATGTACGTCTTTGTCGTCGTCGCTTTTGGAAAGGGGACTATTCTATTGATAAGATCAGTGCCTATCAAACCTTGTATGAGTGTCTCGAGACGGTGCTTCGTTTGATGGCCCCTATTTCTCCTTTCTTTAGTGATGCCTTGTTCACGGAGCTTAACCGCGCTTCGGGTCGCTTTGCGGAAGCGTCGGTGCATCATGTTTTATATCCGGTGTCCGATGCAGCCTGTATCGATCATTTGCTCGAGGAAAGAATGCAGTTGGCACAAGATGCCTCTTCGCTGGTATTATCGCTTCGCAAGAAGGCTACCATCAAAGTGCGTCAGCCTTTGCAAAAAGTATTGATTCCGGTCCTTGATAAATCGATGCAAGCTCAGCTGGAGGCCGTTGCTGAATTGATCAAGACCGAGGTAAACGTCAAAGAGATCGCTTATCTCTATGCCGACAATACATTTATCAGTAAAAAGATCAAACCCAATTTTGTTGCCTTAGGTAAAAAGCTGGGTTCAAAAATGAAAGCGGTCAGTACGGCATTGGCTAGCTTTTCGCAATCTGATATTGCCCTTCTAGAGAAAGAGGGTTCGTATACAATCCAACTTGAGGAAGGGCCTGTTACCATTTTGCTGACGGATACCGATATTACCAGTGAGGATATTCCCGGTTGGACCGTGGCTTCGAAGGGAAAATTGACCGTGGCCCTTGATATTACCATCACCCCCGAGTTGGCTGCCGAAGGGCTTGTCCGCGAGTTTGTTAACCGGGTACAAAAAATCAGGAAGGATTCGGGCTTTGAGTTGACGGATAGGATTCTTGTTCAGGTTATGGGTGCCGCTTCTTTAACAGAAGCGCTGGCCAACTATAAAACCTATATTTGCGCCGAAATTCTGGCTGATGAACTGGAATTTGTTTCTTCGCTGTCCAATGCCACAGCGATCGATATTAACGAAGAAATCATCAACGTGTACGTAACAAAAAAAGGCTAAACCATGGCAGTGAAAAAGAAACCGGCACCCAAGAAGGCCGCCCCAAAGAAGCCCGCCAAACCGGCTGCAAAAAAGCCAGCCGCTAAGACTGTAGTAAAAAAAGCAGCTCCCAAAAAGCCGGCAAAACCTGCTAAAGCGGCGGTTAAAAAACCAGCAAAACCAGTAGCAAAAAAGGCAGCGCCTGCAAGCAAAAAGCCAGCTGTAAAAAATACGGCAAAGCCTCTTGCCAAGCCAGCTGCAAAAGTGGTAGCCAAGGGCTCGGCCCAAAAACCTGCCCAAAAACCTGCCCAAAAACCTGCGCAAAAGCCAACCAAAGGTTCTGTGGTTTCTTCAGCCAAGTCTGTTGCTAAGCCCTCTGCCAATACGGCTTCAAAACCCGTTTCGAAGGCGGCTGCTCCCACTCAAAAAGCGGCTACAACTGCTGTAGCAAAGCCCGCTCCTAAAGCTACCTTACCGGCCGTAAAGCCCGCTGCTGCCCTTCCGGGTAAAAAAGGGGGAGTTGATCCAAGTTCGCTGGTTTCCATCAAACCACAGGTTAAACCCGTTACAAAAAAAGAGCCGGCACGTCCTACCAAGTTGGTTATTCCCAAGACAACTACCAAGAGCTCTGTTAAATACGAACCCGAGTTTACAAAATCTGTATTGGATACTCGTCTGCAGCAAATCGCAAACGGGCCTACCCAACGCTATTCCGATGCTGATCTGGTTGAGTTCAGAGAGATCATCATGCGCAAATTGGACGCTGCCAAAAAAGAGTTGACCTATTTGCAAGGATTGATCACCCGCAAAGACGAAGGAGGCGATATGGACGATGCTCGCTATATGACCATGGAAGATGGAAGCGTCAGCATGGAAAGAGAACAACTTTCTCAGATGGCCAGCCGTCAAATCACCTTTATCGATCATTTGGAGAAAGCCATGATGCGCATAGAGAACAAGACCTATGGTATCTGCCGTGTTACCGGTAAGCTGATCGACAAAGCTCGCTTACGGGCTGTTCCCCATGCTACCCTTAGTATCGAGGCCAAGCAGATGATGAGTAAATAATCGAGTAAAAAAACTTTTAGCTCGCTGATTTTTCACGAATAACTTTGTGAAAAATAGTTCAGATGCGTAGAGTCACCTTACTCCTAGTCTCATTCTCTCTTTCTTTTTTATTATCTGCCCAATCTTTGATCGTCTCTGGCCCTATGCTGGGTCCGGTCGAATTGCGTGATGCAAAAATTTGGGTCGAATTATCGCCTTCGGTAAGATCCGCCTCTATACGTGTTACCAAAAAAGGAGAGAAGAACTATACAGAGGTTACCTATCAGGGGGAGTTACAAAGGCCTTTTAATCCTATTCAATTTGCAGTAGGGGGGCTCGAGCCTAATACCACGTATCAATATCAGCTTTGGGTCAATGGAAAGCCCAGCGATCAGGAGGGAACATTTACTACCAAGCCCCTTTGGCAATGGCGCTCGCCTGCTCCCGACTTTAGTTTTTTGGCCGGCTCTTGCTCCTACATCAACGACCCTGCCTATGATCGTCCGGGCACGCCTTATGGTAGTAACGACTCGATCTTTTTAGCAATGGCCCGCGAACAGGCTTCTTTTATGTTTTGGCTGGGTGATGCCTGGTATACCCGAGAAGTAGACTACTACAGTGAGTGGGGTCTTTGGAATCGGGCCAGCCACGATCGGTCCACCCCCACGCTGCAACCGTTGCTAAAAGCCATGTCTCATATTGCCATTTGGGACGACCATGATTATGGACCCAACAATATGGGTTCTTCTTATCATTTGAAAGAGACCAGTCGCAAGGTGTTCAATAGCTATTTCTGTAACCCTTCTTCGGGAATGAATGGTCAGGGCATCTATACACAATACAGTTATGGGGATGCCGATCTTTTCTTGTTGGATGATCGTTGGTGGCGCAGCGCCGACAACGAGCGTGATTCGATCAATGGTAAGCCCAATCCCAATAAAACGATGATCGGAAGGGAGCAACTCGACTGGCTAAAGACGGCTCTGCTAAGCAGCAATGCCCCCTTTAAGATCATTGGGGTCGGTAGTCAGGTGCTCAATCCCGTTTCGCCTTTTGATCGCTGGCTCGATTTTCCGGCCGAGTACTACGAACTGATGAATTTCTTACAAGCCTATTCCGTAAATGGTGTGGTGTTCCTGACCGGAGATCGCCATCACAGCGAGATCATCAAAGTGGATCGCCCCGGCACCTATCCTCTCTATGACATTACCGTATCTCCACTCACCTCGGCTACCCATGTATTTGGGGGCCCGGAAAAAAACAATCCCTACCGGGTACTGGGGGTAGATCAAAAGCACAACTACGGTAAGATATCCATTAGCGGGCCGCGCGGGGCTCGGGTGCTAAAGGTGGAGTACCTGGGTACGAAAGGAGAATTATTGGGAACGTGGAGCGTAGGAGAGAAAGAGTTAAGGACCCCCAAAAAATGATCAGAGTTTTTTTTGCATGATCAGGTGCGGAAGGGTGATCTCTTTGAACTCGTCACCGGAGGTACTGTATCCCATTTTTTCATAGAATCCCTGGGCATCTTTTCGGGCATGCATGGTCAGTAATTTATAGCCGCGGTCACGGGCCAGTGTCTCGGCAAAATTCATTAGCGCCCGGCCAATGCCCTTACCCTGTTTTTCGTTATAGACCGCCATTTGGCGCAGCCGAACGGTTTGTGGATTTTCTTCTACTAGCATACAACAGCCCAGCATATCATCCTCTTCGAAGGCTCCGATCAGAATATGACGGGCCTCTTGGTCCAACTCGGCCTGGTCGAACCGAAGCCCGAGGGGTTTTCTGAGGATGGAATCGCGCAGGGCTACCATTTGTTGGTATTCGCTGCTGCCATGTTCAATTATCTTAAGCGCCATTGTCTTGGAAAATAGTCAAAATTTCGATGCCGACCAATGATCTTTACAAGCGGTTTTTTCGATTTCTCCGAGAGGGGTCAGTAGCCCCCTTAGTATCAGCCTATTAGGGGTAGTTTTGAAAATAGTTTCTTTCTTGTGTCGAATTAACTAAATACTATATTTTTGCTCCCTGAAACCAAAATCAAAAATCATGTCAGACATTGCATCAAGAGTTAAGAAGATCATCGTTGACAAGCTGGGCGTAGAAGAAGCCGAGGTAAACAACGAAGCATCCTTTACCAACGATTTGGGTGCCGACTCTCTCGACACTGTTGAGTTAATCATGGAATTCGAAAAGGAGTTCAACATTTCCATCCCCGACGAACAAGCTGAGACCATCACCACGGTGGGTCAGGCCATCACTTATTTGGAAGAGCACGCCAAGTAAGCCTGCCCCGTCCGCAGTATATCTTTCCCTGATCGGAAAAACATTCATACCGCCTTCCTGCATCTTTAACCAGATCTTTGGAAGGCGGTTTTTTTAAAAAACAAATTCTATCTTCCCTGTATGCAATTAAAGCGCGTTGTGGTTACCGGCATGGGGGCCATTACCCCAATTGGTAACACCTTGAATGAATACTGGGATAATTTATTGGCCGGAGTATCCGGCGCTGACCTGATTACCCAGTTCGATGCTTCTCGGTTTCGTACCAAATTTGCCTGCGAGATCAAGGGATTCGATCCAACACAATTTATGGATCGCAAAGAAGCGCGCAAGCTAGACCGCTTTACCCAGCTGGCCTTGGCAGTGAGTGATCTGGCTATGCAACAGGCGGGATTGAACAAAGAGAATATTAACCCCGATCGTGTGGGGGTGGTGTTTGCCAGTGGAATTGGTGGACTTACAACTTTTCAGCACGAGGTGACCGATTTTGCAAAAGGAGACGGCACGCCCCGATTCAATCCTTTCTTTATTCCCAAGATGATCTTGGATATCGCTGCCGGGCAGATTAGCATGCGGCATAACCTGCGGGGTCCCAATTTTGCCGTGGTGAGTGCTTGCGCCAGCAGTACCAATGCCATTATGGATGCCTTTAACTTGATTCGCTTGGGTAAGGCCGATATTATTTTGACCGGCGGCAGCGAAGCCGTAATCAGTGAGGCCGGGGTAGGGGGCTTCAATGCCATGAAGGCCATGAGTGAGCGCAATGATGACCCAAAGACCGCCAGTCGTCCGTACGATAAGGACCGTGACGGGTTCGTTATGGGAGAAGCTACCGGAATGTTGGTGTTGGAAGACCTCGATCATGCCATAGCCCGTGGGGCTACTATCTATTGCGAAGTAGCCGGTTGTGGGGCTACCGCCGATGCCTATCACATTACAGCGCCGCATCCCGAAGGACTTGGTGCGCGTAACGTAATGCTGGCCGCTCTGGACGATGCCGGAATGCGTCCCGATGAAATCGATTATATCAATACGCATGGAACCTCTACTCCTATAGGAGACGGAGCCGAGGTAAAGGCGATCACTGCTGTTTTTGGAGAACATGCCTATCAACTGAACATCAGTGCTACCAAATCAATGACCGGACATTGCCTGGGAGCCGCCGGGGTTATTGAGGCCATAGCCAGCATTAAAGCGGTAATGCACGATGTGGTACCGCCTACCATCAATCATTTTACTGACGATCCCGAGATCGATCCGCGCCTCAACTTTACTTTTAACAAGGCGCAGCCTCGCCTAGTAAGGGCTGCCCTGAGCAATACCTTTGGTTTTGGGGGGCATAATGCCTGTGTGATCGTACGCAAATACAACGCCTAACGTGCTCTTGCCATTTTTGAAACGGCTGTTGGGTTTTTCGCCATCCGATTTCGCTGCCGAACTCTATTCCGTATTGGGCTATCGTCCTGGTTCTTTAGCCCTGTACCGTACTGCGCTTACCCATCGTTCCGTTAGTGAATCGGCAGATGCCAATAACGAGCGACTCGAGTATTTGGGTGATGCCATCCTCAGCGCCCTGGTGGCTGACTATCTGTTTAAACGATACCCCTATCGGGGCGAGGGGTATTTGACCGAGATGCGCAGTAAAATGGTCAACCGTCAACAGCTCAACGAGATCGCCCTTCGCATGGGACTCAAGAAGATTACGCAGTACAATCGAACCGATTCATCGCTTCGGATCAGCCATATTTTTGGCAATACACTGGAGGCCCTCATTGGGGCGGTCTATCTGGATACGGGCTATCGGTATACCGAGAAATGGGTCATGAAAAAGATCATCGTACCCCACATGTTCGTAGATGACCTGGAAACGCTCGAGATCAATCATAAAAATAAATTGTACGGCTGGGCCAATCGAAATGGGTCTGTGTTAGAGTTTGAGGCCATAGAAGAGAAAATAGAAAATGGAAGACGATTATTTACTGTGGCCGCCTTGCTTAATGGGGAGCAGCTGGCGACAGGAAAAGCCTTTAATAAAAAAGATGCTTCGCAATTGGCCGCCCAAGCAGCGGTAGAAAAATTAGGGGACAAGCTTAATGAGCCGCTCTAAGGAGCGTCGGTTTAGCGGATCTCTTGACAGATCTCAATCAATACCCCCTGCGTAGAGCGAGGATGTAAAAAACAGATCAGCTTATTGTCCGCGCCTTTTTTAGGTTCTTGCTGCAATAAGGTAAAGCCCTCTTGCTCTAGTCTTCGCATTTCTGCATAGATATCATCTACTTCAAAGGCAATATGATGAAGCCCTTGGCCTTTGTTGGCAATAAATTTGGCGATCACTCCCTCGGGGTCGGTACTTTCCAGTAATTCGACCTTGCTTTGGCCTGTTAAAAAAAAGGCGGTGTTTACCTTCTCGTTCTCAACGCTTTCGGTCTTATAACAAGGCGTGTTCAGCAGTTTTTCGTAAAGGGGGATGGCCTCGCTCAGCGACGAAACAGCAATGCCAATATGTTCAATCTTTTTCATTATTTGTTAATAATAGTGAAACAATCGTATTACCATGAAATTAGCGCATTCAGATAGAACCTTTTGCGATAATTTCGCGTTTTATACAGATAAAATAAGAAGCTCATTATGTTGCAATTTCCCATTTATTTAGACCATAACGCTACTACCCCCTGTGACCCTCGTGTAGTGGAGGCCATGATACCCTATTTTACCAATAGTTTTGGCAATGCCGCCAGCCGTAATCACTCCTTTGGCTGGCAAGCCGAGGAAGCCGTCGATTATGCCCGCGAGCAGGTGGCCAAATTGATCGGTGCCGACCCAAAGGAGATCATTTTTACCTCTGGTGCCACCGAAGGAGATAACCTGGGTATCAAGGGAGTCTTTGAAATGTACGCCAGCAAGGGTAATCATATCATTACCTGCAACATCGAACATAAAGCCGTATTGGATACCTGCCGTCATCTTGAAAAAGAAGGTGCCGAGGTCACTTATCTCAATGTAAAACCCAATGGGCTTATTGACCTGGCCGAATTGGAAGCGGCTATTAAACCCACTACGATCCTGATCGCCATAATGTATGCCAATAACGAAATTGGTACCATTATGCCCATGCGCGAGATCAGTGCCATTGCCCGCAAGCATGGGGTGCTGGTTTTTTCCGACGGGGTACAGGCCGTCGGTAAGATCCCGGTCGATGTAAACAAAGATGGTATTGACCTGATGGCCTTTACAGCGCATAAAATGTATGGTCCAAAAGGTGTGGGTGCGCTTTATGTGCGCCGCAAGAATCCCCGCGTAAAAGTAACGGCACAAATCGATGGGGGCGGTCACGAAAGAGGTATGCGCAGCGGCACTCTTAACGTGCCGGGTATCGTTGGGTTTGGAAAGGCCTGCGAGATCTGTATGAACGAGATGGAAGCCGATACGGCCCGTATTATCAAGATGCGCGATAAGTTAGAGCAGTCGCTCTTGAAAGTCGAAGAATCATATCTGAATGGAGACAAAGAGCATCGCTTACCGCATGTTTCGAATATCTCTTTCAAATATGTAGAGGGAGAGGGGTTGATGATGGGCTTCAATAAAAATATTGCCTTATCCTCTGGCTCGGCTTGTACCTCGGCCTCGTTGGAACCTTCTTATGTATTAAAGGCCCTGGGTCTGGGTGATGATCTGGCCCACAGCTCACTTCGATTTGGGTTGGGTCGCTACACGACCGATGAGCAGATCGATTATACCATTGAACAAGTAACCAATACGGTCAATAAGCTTCGAGACATGAGCCCCCTGTGGGAGATGTTCAAGGAAGGCATTGACCTGAACACCATCGAGTGGGCACATCATTGATTTTTTTTAACTTTATACTATTATAATAATTCAGTTATGGCATATTCAGAAAAAGTAATCGACCATTATCAGCATCCCAAAAATGTAGGCACCCTCGATAAGAGCAAGAATAATGTCGGTACCGGATTGGTCGGTGCGCCCGAGTGCGGCGACGTAATGCGTTTACAAATTGAAGTAGATGATACGACCGGTGTTATTAAAGATGCCAAGTTCAAGACCTTTGGATGCGGCTCTGCCATTGCCTCTTCTTCGTTGGCCACAGAGTGGCTCAAAGGAAAAACAGTCGATGAGGCGGTCAAGATCGATAATATGACCATCGTGGAGGAACTCAACCTGCCTCCGGTAAAGATCCACTGTTCGGTCTTAGCCGAAGATGCCGTTAAAGCGGCCATTAATGATTATCGCAAGAAGAACGGACTCGAAGAGTTGCAATTCGAAGAAAAAGGAGTGCATTAATTTCTATGTCTGCTGAGACTACTACTTTGTCGGCTCCTGCTCAAATGGCCAATGTCATTTATGTAAGTGACAAGGCCCGTGAGAAAGTATTACAATTACTCGGTGATGCCGGTGTAGCTGGAGACGATTCCTATTTTTTGCGCGTGAGTGTGGTGGGTGGGGGTTGCTCAGGACTTAGCTATAAACTTGATTTCGATAACGAGCAAAAGGCGATGGATCAGGTTTTCGAGGATAATGGGATCAAGGTGGTAACAGACCTCAAGAGTTTTTTATACCTGGTCAATACCACCCTCGATTTTTCCGACGGTCTCAATGGTAAAGGGTTCTTCTTTAGTAATCCCAATGCCAGTCGTACCTGTGGATGTGGTGAAAGTTTTGCCGTTTAAAACATAATCTCTTCTTAAAAGGCTGCTTCTGTTCGGGAGCAGCCTTTTTTGTTGCGCTTAACTTAGTACTTTAGCAACATGTGGCCACTTTGTAAAAAAGAGTTGAGGCAATTCTTCGGTAGTCTGACCGGCTACCTGGTGGTGGCTGTTTTCTTAGCGGCTTCCGGACTGGTGCTCTTCGTATTCGAAGACAATATCCTTGATTTCGGATACGCCACGCTAGATCGTTTTTTTGTATTGGCACCTTGGTTACTCTTATTGTTGATACCCGCCATTACCATGCGCAGTTTCGCCGAAGAGTTTCGGACCGGCACCTACGAACTCTTGGCCACACAACCTCTTTCAAAAGCAAGCCTTGTTTTAGGAAAATACCTTGGCGCTTTGCTGGTGGTCTTGATCGCCTTGCTGCCTACCTTTATCTATGGCGTCGCTATTGAATCGCTGGCCACGGGCGAAGGTCTTGACAAAGGAGCCGTAGTGGGTTCTTATTTGGGTTTGTTCTTACTGGCCGCTGTTTTTACCATGATCGGTGTATTCTGTAGCAGTCTTACGGCCAATACAGTAGTGGCCTTTCTGCTAGCCCTGGTTGTTTCCGTGTTGCTCTATTATGGTTTTACTGCCATTAGCCGTTTGCCTGTTTTTTCGGCCGGGGCCGATTATTGGATCGAGTGGCTTGGGATCGATCAACATTACCAAAGTATCAGTCGGGGGTTGGTCGATAGTCGCGATCTGATCTATTTTATCAGTATGGGTCTATTATTCTTTTTCTTGACCATTCGTAATCTTTTACAGCGTTAAGATGAAAAGATCTCTATACTTATTTTATTCGAAGTGGTACGGTGTACCGATTGCTATACTAGTTTTCGTACTCACGAATGCGCTTGCCAGTTTTATTCCTTTTCGTTTCGATCTGACCAAAGAAAAACGATATACGGTTAGCAAAGCTACCTCGCAGTTACTGGATCAACTCGAAGCCCCCCTGGAGGTTACTGTTTTTTTGAAAGGAAGCTTTCCCTCTGGTTTCAGAAAGCTTCAGGCCTCTACCGACCAATTGTTAAGCTTGTTCAAGCAACTCGATCCGGCCCATGTTCAATATCAGTTCCTGTCGCCCGCTGCACTCGCTCCCGATGGAAAGCCCTGGTCAGATTCATTGATGCGTCTGGGGGCACTCAATATCAATTTGACCGTACAAAAAGAAGAAGGCCAATCGAGCAATATCATTTTTCCGGTGGCGCTGGTTACATACCAGGGACGTTCGCAACTGGTTACGTTGTTTCCCGGCGCGAGTCGGTCCATTACCCAAACGGAGTTGAATACAGCTGAGGCCTTGCTCGAATACCAGTTTGTAAGTGCTATCGAAAAGTTGATCCATACCGATAAACCGGGGATTGCCTATGAAACCGGACACGGCGAACCAGTCGATGAGCGCACGTATCAGTTGCGGGTGGCCTTGGAGGATAATTATGAGTTAAGGTCCTTAGACCTGACGCGTCAGCCCTTGGTCCCCAACGAGGTGGATCTGCTCTTATTGGTCAAGCCTGCGCTTGCCTTTTCGGAACAAGATAAGTTCAAGATCGATCAATTTGTGATGCGTGGGGGTAAGCTGCTTTGCTTTATTGATAATCTCTACGCCGAAATGGACAGTTTTGCCCGCAGGCCTGATATGGTTGCTTTTGAAAGGGGGCTTCAACTCGAAGATCTATTCTTTCGCTATGGAGCCCGGATCAATACCGATCTGTTGATGGACTTGCGTTGTGAATTCACCTACATGCAGGTGGGGGGCACACCTGATCGGCCGCAAAACGAATTCTTACCCTGGAATTACTTCCCCTTGCTGTCGGCCGCTGAAAGTAAGTTGCATACCCCTGGCTACATTGGTACTCGTTTTGTACACTCCATTGATACGATCGCGGTTCCCGGTATCAAAAAATACCCTGTACTGATCAGCAGCGAGAGAGCGCGCACTATTAGTACGCCTGCGCTTGTTTCGCTAAACGAGAACAGTATTGTTCCCGATAATGAAAAGTTCAATCGCGCCGGTATTCCGGCCGCTGTATTGCTCGAGGGATCGTTCCCTTCTCTTTTTAAGAATCGCGCTTCTCTTGCGCAGCTGGATGCCTGGAAGTCTGTGGGGCAAAGTTTTCGCAGCCAATCAGAGAATACCGCTATGATCTTGGTGGCAGACGGCGACTTGGTCTTGAACGAGTATATTCCATTGTTCGACCAGTCGGGTCAGCCCGATCCCAGGGGAGGTGTTGAACCGATCCAAATGGGTTGGAACAAATACACGCTTTTAGAGGCCATGAATCAGGGACCGGCGGCCAACTATTTTTTACCTGTGGCCAATCGCGATTTTTTACTCAATGCGGTAGAGTATCTGGTAAGTGATCCGGCCTTGGCCCAGGTTCGTAGCAAAGAATTGGTTTTACGCTTGCTGGATGGTCCTCAGGTGAAAGAGCAGAAGTTTCGATGGCAACTCATCTGTATTGGTCTGCCCCTGCTTTTACTTTCGCTGGGCGGACTGCTTTACCAGACGTGGAGAAAACGCGCTTATACTCGCTAAGATCTATTATGTCTCCGATCAGTTATACGGTATCTGATATTGTTTCGATCTTGTCTCCCGATTCGGTTGTTGTAAACGACCATCCCGTAGAACAGTTGCTGCTCGATAGTCGTAACGCATTTTTACCGACTACGTCTATTTTTTTTGCATTGATCTCTTCGCGTCGTAACGGGCACGATTTTATTGGCGATCTCTATCAAAAAGGAGTCAGAACCTTTGTGGTCAGTCAATCCGTAGAAGCAGAACCCTTCTCCGATGCTAATTTTATTATCGTAGCCGATACCCTGCAGGCCTTACAGCAGTTGGCGGCATATCATCGTAGTCGTTTTTCGATCCCGGTCATCGGTATTACGGGAAGCAATGGCAAGACCATGGTAAAGGAATGGCTCTTTCAGTTATTGCAACCCGATCATACCATTGTCAGAAGCCCAAAGAGTTTTAATTCACAGATCGGAGTGCCCTTGAGTATCTGGCAACTTCGATCGCATCATACACTAGCCATTTTTGAAGCGGGTATTTCGCAGCCAGGCGAAATGGAAAGACTCGCAAACATGATACGACCTACTATCGGGGTCTTTACCAATATTGGCGATGCCCACAGTGAGGGATTTACTTCTCTCTCTCAAAAAGAGCAGGAGAAACGTAAGCTTTTTATCGGCGCAACCTTAGCGCCTAAGCTCCAGTTGAGCAAGGTGGAGCTTAGGTCTACGGGTGCCTTGCTTACTGCACAACGCGTACCGGGCGATCTTACCAGTACAGCTCAATTGGAAATTCCCTTTTCGGATCAGGCTTCCATTCAAAATGCCGTTACTTGTTGGGAACTTATGTTGTATTTGGGTTATGAGCCCACTGTTATTGCCGATCGAATGAAGCAATTGGCACCGGTCGATATGCGACTAACCCTTAAAAAAGGCATCAACCAGTGCGTGTTGATCAATGATAGTTATAGCGCCGATATCAGTTCGCTGGATATTGCCCTTGATTTTCTATTGCGTCAAGCCGGTTCGCTTCGAAAGACGGTCATATTATCTGATCTTTTGCAGCAGTCTAACGATGACGAGATGCTTTATGCTCAGGTGATCAGCAGCTTGCAAAAAAGAGGCGTTGATCGGGTAATCGCGATCGGCTCTCGCCTAACAAAGGCTTTGTTGGCCCATCGGGTATCCGGCCCATGGCGGCTGGAGACCTACCCGTCGACGGAATCTTTTTTAGTAGCCGGCTCGCTTTCTCGTTTCAATAGGGAAGCTATTTTGATTAAGGGTGCGCGCGCTTTCGCCTTTGAGCGTATTGTTCAAGTACTCGAACATCAACTGCATGAGACCAGACTGGAAATAGATCTGGCGGCCTTACTCCATAATTTACATCAGTATCAACATATTCTTAAGCCGGCAACGCGTATCATGGCCATGGTCAAGGCCTTTGCGTACGGAAGCGGGGCCACGGAGGTAGCTTCTTTGTTGCAATTTCATAAGGTGGACTATTTGGGAGTAGCGTATGCCGACGAGGGCGTGGCCCTGCGAAAGGCAGGCATTACCATTCCAATTATGGTCATGAATCCCGAGGCCAATTCTTTTGAGATCATGATCGCGCATCGTCTGGAGCCGGTCATCTATTCTATAGAAATGTGGAGTGCATTTGATAGTTGGTTGCAAAAAGAAGCGATCATCGGATACCCGGTTCATCTGGAGATCGATACGGGGCTGCACCGTTTAGGGCTGGCCGTAGAGCAAATACAGTGGGTGGTCCAGCAAATACTACAAAGTGCATCCGTTACGGTTCAAAGTATTTTTTCGCATTTGGCCGCCAGTGAGGATCCGCAAGAAGATGCGTTTACTCGCTTGCAGTTCGAACGCTTTACAGCCGCCGCTACGCTACTTGAAAAAAAGCTCGGGTATCATATCATTAAGCATATTGCCAATTCTGCCGCTGCCATACGACATCCCGAACTGCAACTCGATATGATAAGACTGGGTATTGGTTTGTATGGAGTAGAAGTTGCACCGGGGCTTTCGCTGCTTCCGGTAGCGACCTTGCGCTCGGCCATTGCCCAGCTGCGATCATTACCTGCCGGAGAAAGTATTAGTTATAACCGTCGCACGATATTGACAAGGCCCTCTGTTATTGCTACCGTTCGATTAGGATATGCCGATGGTTATCCTCGGGCACTGGGTAATGGCGCCGGGCAGGTTCTTGTCAATGGAAGGCGGGTTCCGATCGTGGGAACCATTTGCATGGATATGTTCATGATCGATGTGACCGAGCTGACCGATGTGTCGGTAGGAGATGAAGTGATCTTATTCGGAGGCTCGCTACGTGTACAAGAAGTGGCAGACTGGGCCCATACCATACCCTACGCGATCTTAACAGGGATCTCTGAACGCGTTAAGCGTATCTACTTTGAGCAATAGATTACATGGTTTCGGTAGTATCCGAAATGGTACTGTTGGTGACCCCCGTTGGCGTTTTTGTACCGACAGGTTTCTCCATTAGTCTTTTTTGAAAGAGCAGCAGTACGATCACACCGATCGAAATGGAGGCATCCGCAATATTGAAGATGGGACTAAAAAATTCAAAGGGTTGTCCACCGACCAAGGGTAACCAATCGGGGAAGGTTCCGCTGATCATGGGAAAGTACAGCATATCTACCACGCTGCCATGTAAAAAAGAACTATATCCATTTCCCGTGGCCTCCGCTATGCCCATATACCCCACATAGTCATTTATGACCGGGCTATAGTGAAGACCTTTATCGAAGATCATTCCATAGAACATACTATCGATCAGATTACCCGCCGCACCGGCATAGATTAGGGCCGCACAGATCAAAAATCCATTACTATGTTTTTCTTTGATCAATTTGCGTAGGTACCAGGTACCTCCGATCACGGCCGCTAAACGAAACAAGGTCAAGATCATCTTGCCGGTATCGTTTCCAAATCTCCAACCCCATGCCATGCCGGAGTTCTCTATAAAGTGCAAGCGAAACCAATCCCATCCAAAAACGCGCATGACCTCTCCGGTCGGGTAGCTGGTTTTGATCCAAAGCTTAAGACCTTGGTCTGCCACCAAGATCAATACGATCAATAAAAAGATTTGTTGTGATTTTTTCATAGTCTATCAGATCTTTCCAACCATATTTTCGGGACGTACCCAGGCATCGAATTGTTCGGGGGTTACATAGCCCAGTTGTACGGCCATTTCTTTTAGTGTGGTCCCTTGCTTATGTGCTTTTTGGGCAATTTCGGCTGCTTTATAGTAGCCGATCTTAGTATTGAGTGCCGTTACCAGCATAAGGGAGTTGTCAACATGTTTTTTAATATTGGAGTGGATGGGTTCGATTCCAACGGCACATTTGTCATTGAACGAAATGCAACCCTCTCCGATCAAACGAGCACTGTGTAAGAAATTATAGATCATGACCGGTTTAAAGACATTCAGCTCAAAATGACCGGATGCGCCGCCGACGTTGATGGCAACGTCATTGCCGAGTACCTGGGCAACGATCATGGTCAGGGCTTCGCATTGAGTAGGATTGACCTTGCCGGGCATAATTGAAGAGCCCGGTTCGTTATCGGGAATAAAGATCTCACCGATCCCACTGCGTGGACCCGAAGAAAGCATACGAATATCATTGGCGATCTTCATCAGACTTACGGCCACTGTTTTGAGTGCACCGTGCGCTTCTACAATGGCATCGTGTGCCGCCAGTGCCTCGAACTTGTTGGGAGCGGTAACAAAGGGCAGTCCGGTCAGTCGGGCAATATGTCTTGCCACCTTCTTGTCGTATCCTTTCGGTGTATTGATGCCGGTTCCTACTGCTGTTCCTCCCAGCGCGAGTTCCTTAAGATGGGCCAATGAATTTTTGATCGCCTTAATGCCGTGATCGAGTTGCGCTACATAGCCGCTGAATTCTTGACCGAGTGTAAGAGGAGTGGCATCCATAAAATGCGTTCTCCCGATCTTGACCACTTTATTGAAGCGTTTACTTTTCTTAGCCAGCGTGTCGCGTAGTTTTTTGATACCGGGCAGGGTAGTCTCTACCAAAATGGTATAGGCTGCAATATGCATGGCGGTTGGAAAGGTATCGTTCGATGATTGTGATTTATTGACATCATCGTTGGGATGCAGAAACTTTTCTTTATCTGTCAGCTTTCCTCCTTTTAGCACATGTCCGCGATAGGCGATCACCTCATTTACATTCATGTTGCTTTGCGTACCGCTTCCGGTCTGCCATACAACAAGTGGAAAATAGTCATCTAGTTTTCCGGCCAAGATCTCGTCGCATACCCGACCGATCAGGTTGGCTTTGGCAGCAGGCAATACACCGGCTTCTTGGTTAGTAAGCGCTGCGGCTTTTTTTAAATAAGCAAAGGCCCGGATAATTTCTTTTGGCATCCGGTTGATGTCTTGCGCGATCTTGAAATTATCGATGCTTCGTTGTGTCTGGGCTCCGTAATACGCCTTTAAGGGAACTTTTACCTCGCCCATTGTGTCTTTCTCGATTCTGTACTCCATAGGGAACGTTATTTATCGAACTAAGGGTATTGATTAATTGAAATTGGGTTTTCTCTTTTCCAAAAAGGCATTCACTCCTTCTTTCATTTCGTCGGTACCGAAGCATTCCCCAAAAAGGCGTACTTCTTCGAGATAGCCCTCGGATCCTTTTTCGTAAAGGGCATTAACCGCTGCTATGACCCTAGAGACCGCAGCAGGTCCTTTTGCAATTATAGTAGCCAGTAATTGACGGGCTTTATCGAGTAACTCATCGCTAGCGCACACTTGATTGATCAATCCCCATTGGAGAGCCTCGGTCGCGCTGAGCATATTGCCGCTCATCATCAGCTCAAGCGCTTTTCCTTTGCCAACCAGTTGTGTCAGCCGTTGCGTGCCGCCATAGCCAGGTATCAACCCAAGATTGACTTCGGGTTGTCCAAACTTGGCCTGCTCAGCCGCCATCCGCATATGACAAGCCATGGCCAGTTCGCAGCCTCCGCCCAATGCAAAGCCATTGACGGCGGCTAAAAAGGGCTTCTTATTCTTTTCGATCCGATCAAAAACCAGTTGTCCATGACGGGCCAGTTGTTTGGCCGCTGCCTGGTCGAGGCTTGTAAATTCACTGATATCGGCACCGGCTACAAAGGCTTTTTGACCCGCCCCGGTAAGGATCACGGCTTTGATCTGCGTAGTATTTTCAATCAGGTCCAGCACGGTTTCGAGTTCTTCAAATACGGTGCGGTTGAGGGCATTCATTTTGTCGGGACGATTGATCGTGATCGTCAAAATGCCATCTTGCCAAGAAACAAGCAGAGTAGACAGGGTGGGAAGCGTATTCAGTTCCATGTAATAAAATTCTTAGCGTCGGTGCAAAGCGACCCATTCGTTGATATAAGAGGCAATTCCTGTGGTGGGGGTTCCCGGGTGAAAGATCTTGCCAACTCCCAAGCTTTGCAAATGGGCAATATCCTCTTCTGGTATAATGCCCCCTCCGGTCAACAACACATCATCGATCCCTTTATCTTTCATCAACTGAATGATCTTGGGGAAAACAGTGTTATGGGCGCCGGATAAAATGGAGATTCCGATGGCATCCACGTCTTCTTGTAAGGCGGTGGCAACGACCATATCCGGTGTTTGTCGCAGACCTGTGTAGATGACTTCCATACCAGCATCGCGAAGGGCAGTCGCAATAACCTTAGCCCCCCGGTCATGACCATCGAGCCCTACTTTGGCAACCAGTATACGAACAGGTCTTGGGGTGGCTTGCATCTTGGGTGCAAAATTAAGCCATTTCAGGGCAATAGGGTCAGCGCATGGGCAATGCGACGGGCCGTAGTGGCAGGCCCCAATACCGTAGTAATATCAAAAACACCCGGTCCAAACTTGCCGCCTACCAGCATGATCCGCAGGGGCAGTAGTAATTCGCCAGGCTTTAGTTGAAAGGCAGCCGCTTTTTCTTTGAAGGCCTGCTCTTGTTGGGCCGCCTCTTCGGGTGTTTCGCCCTGGTAGTATGCGATCAGTCCTTCAAAAAAGGATCGTTTCTCTGTGCTCCACTTAGCAGCAATAGCAGCCGTATCGATGGATAACGGGTCGACAAAGAAGAAACCGGCTTGTTCTTTTAGATCGGTCAGCAACTGACACCGCTCCTTAACTAATTCGATGATGCGCGTTAGTTTCTCCTCTGAATATCCGACATCGGACAGGGTAGCGAATTGTTCTTGGAAATAGGGTAGCAAGCGATTTGCCGGACTTCTTTTGATCCATTCGTGATTGAACCATTTGGCCTTTTCATAGTCAAAATGGGCTCCCGCGCTATGTATTCTCTCTATCGAAAATGAATCGATAAGTTCTGTAAGCGTAAAGATCTCTTTTTCGCTTCCATCATTCCAACCCAGCAGGGCCAGTAAATTGAGAAAAGCCTCGGGTAAGAACCCCTTTTCTTTAAAGCCCTCAGTGGTTTCTCCGCTTGCAGGGTCGGTCCAGTTCATGGCAAAGACCGGAAAGCCATATTTAGCGCCGTCTCTTTTACTGAGTTTTCCCTCGGGCCCTAATATCAATGGTAAATGAGCCCACTGGGGCATGTTCTCTATGCCAAAGAGAGATTGCCAAAGTAAAATATGCACTGGTGCCGAGGGTAGCCATTCCTCTCCCCGAAACGCGTGGGTGATCTGCATGTGATGATCGTCTACCACCACTGCCAAATGATAGGTGGGCATGCCATCGGCCTTGAGCAATACTTTATCATCGAGCGTAGCGGTATCGAAACGAACTTCTCCTCTGATCAGGTCGGTAAAGCCAAGGGTTTCCTGCTCGGGCATCTTGATCCGGATCACATAGGGCGTTCCAGCCTTGAGCAGTCGATCGGTTTCGTCCGCACTAAGGGAAAGCGAATTGCGTAGTTGCATACGTACCTGTCGGTCATATTGCGGGGAAGGATTCGAGGGAGTGGCCAGTAGCGTCCGCATTTTTTCGAGCTCCTCGGGCGTATCAAAGGCGTAATAGGCCAACCCCTTTTCGATCAGCTGGTCGGCATATTGTCTGTACAATGTCTTTCGTTCACTTTGTCGATAGGGACCAAAAGATCCTCCATGCTGCACACTTTCATCGGGTTCCAATCCACACCAACGAAGACAATCAAACAAATACGCTTCGGCGCCTGGCACAAACCGACGCTGGTCGGTATCTTCTATTCTTACAATGAATGTTCCCTTATTTTTTTTCGCAAAAAGATAGTTGAACAGCACCGTTCTGACCCCGCCCAGGTGAAGTCCTCCGGTGGGGCTGGGTGCAAATCGTACCCTGACCTTTTTTCCCATAGCGGCAAAGATAAACCAACCGGCTGCAACCACTTGGGACTTTTGTGCGGTTATCTTTGTGCCGGATGCCCTTTTATTTTTATCAGACACCTCATTGGCTCAGGCGATGCTATCCCCGGCGTACCTGGCGCATCGATACCCACGAGTCCATCTTGTATCTGACCTTTGATGATGGCCCCCACCCAACGGCTACCCCCTTTGTGCTCGATACCCTGGCGCGCTTTAATGTCAAGGCAAGTTTTTTTTGTATCGGAGCCAATGTCGTGCGCTATCCCGATCTCTACCGTCGTATCTGTGAAGAGGGACATCAGGTGGGTAATCACACACATCATCATGTAAATGGGTGGAAGACCTCTACTGAGCGATATCTGGCCGATATCGATAAGGCAAGCCAGCACATAAAGAGCGCTTTGTTTCGCCCACCGTATGGACGTATTACATCGAATCAAGCGGCAGCTCTTTTGCAAAATGGTCCTGTACAGCAAAAGATCATCATGTGGGATCTGCTAAGTGGTGATTTTGATACCCGTCTTAGCGGTGAGGATTGTCTCTCTATTTGTACCAAACGACTAAGACCAGGCTCCATTATCGTAATGCACGATAGTGAAAAAGCCTGGCCTCGGTTATCGGTAGCCTTGCCGCTGTTGATGGAGTATGCCTTACAGCAGGGATACTCCTTTGCGGCGATCGAATGACATTGATTTACGGCAGTGTAATGTTGTACGTTACCCCATTGATAACCACTACCGCTCTGTTATCACACCCGCCATTTCCATAATTGATAACTCCTTGCCAACGTTCTCCGCTTGTCGTATTCTCTCTAACCGTTCGCACGGTTCCTTTCACGATCCATCTGCAATTCATTCTTTTGATCAGCGGTTCTACGATGGTAGAATTCCAAAATATAGTGGTGGTATCTCTGCGTACTTGCCCGCGAGCAGCACCGGTCGTAGAAAAGACATCGTCCATGGGGGCCATAGGAGTAAGTGCGCCCTCTATTTGGGTACGCACCTTTTCGCCATTCCATAGGGTAAAGTTGCCATTGGGACGAATAAGTTTCCCATTGACCACATTGGTCTGGTAGCGGGGTCGCAGTGGCGATTCGGTGGTATTCTTGATGCGATAAGCACCTTCTATCTTGGTGCTATCTTGATAGTAATTCTCGAATGAGGTCTCTACGACCGCACCGGTATCCAGCAGTCGATTCGTATAGACATGTATGATCTTTCCTTTTCTAAATTTTCCATCACGACCCACGCAGCCTGCACCAAAGTCGAGCAGCACGCGCACCGGAAAGGGGGCGGGAGGATTGATGCGGGTAACGGTTACCGTGGGGCAAGCGGTTAGTCTTCCAAAAATACCAGTACCACCCATAGCCACCTCTTCGTTGACACCCATGGCATCATCAAAGATGCCATCATAGATGATCTCGGCCTCGGCATCGGATTCACCGACCGTTCGAGAGGCTAGGGCCTCTTTTTCCTCTGCCGGATCGGGAGTTTGCTGGTCTTTTTGACAACCAAAAAGACTCACGGTAATGGCAAGTGCCACCAGCGCTGTGAGCTGAAAGAGATTTCTTTTCACATTGATACTGTTTTGGTGTTTAAAGGTAGGATGTTTTGACAGTTTCGGACGACTAAAGTTTAAGGACTGGGTTTTTTTACGGAGTTTTGCTCCTTGTCATTATGTTTTTGATTGATACTCATGCACATCTGTATTTACCCGATTTTGATCAAGATCGGGCTTCCATGCTGGCTGCTGCCTCAAAAGCCGGGGTCGAGCAGTTTTTGTTACCCGCCATCGATGCTCAGACCCATGGGGCCTTGGTGAGCATGGAAGAGCAATTTGCCCAATGCCGGGCCATGATGGGAGTACATCCCTGTTCTATCAAAGAAGACTATCAAAATGAATTAGCGATTGCTCAAGATTGGTGGCGTCAACGAGATTTTATTGCGGCGGGGGAGATCGGTTTGGATTTTTATTGGGATAAGACCTATGTCGATCAGCAATATGAGGCCTTTCGGGTACAAATTGAGTGGGCGCTCGAAAAAAAAGTACCGATTGTGATTCATTCGCGCAATGCTTGTTTGGAATGTGTGCAAGTGATCAAAGAGTATAAGGGTAGGGGACTCAACGGCGTGTTTCACTGTTTTTCGGGCAGTAGCGAAGAAGCGCGCGAGATCATAAAACTTGGCTTCTATTTGGGTATAGGGGGAGTACTGACCTATAAAAATGCAGGATTAGGAGCTGTACTTTCCGATATTCCGCTGGAGCATATCATGCTGGAAACCGATGCGCCCTATCTGACACCCGTACCCCATAGGGGAAAGCGTAATGAATCTTCTTATTTACCCTTGATAGCCACAAAGCTTGCCGAGGTTAAGGGAATTAGTCTGGAGCAGATCGCAAAGGAGACGACACAGAATGCCCGTGCTCTTTTTAAAGTCTGATCGTAGGTTTTTTCTTTCTTTTTTGGCGAGCTGACACCCTGGAACTTGCTCTGGCGTAGGTGTTAGATTTAGTAGATGAATGTTTTTTTTGATCAGGTGGATACGCTGGAGGCAGGAGAGGTGTGGATCAGAAAAGAAACTTGGTCTCCTCCTTGTTTACTCAGGCTCGAATCATCTATAATACAGCAAGAAGAGGACGCCTTGTATCGCGCGCTGGTTGAGATGGACGAAAATGATTTTCGTTTCCTCTCTGGTTCGGGCAGATAAAAAAACCCCATACGAGCGTATGGGGTTTTGAAAGTCAGGGTTGTTCTTTAATTGAGTAGCGATTTGATCGCATCTCTGAATAGCAGCGATAATAAAACGATCAATCCCACAATAATTTCTGTACGATATTTTTTAATCACAGTAATTTATTCTATGGGTTTATATTCTTTAAATAGCGGCGGCCTGTTGGCTTCTACATAGTTTCGATACGAAGTCCATTTTTCAGTAAAGAAAACATTGATCTCTTTTACAATATCGCTTACAGCGTTTTCCGCATTGGCGATCAACGTAGCTTCAGCGGCTCCGGGTAAGGCCGATTTAGCCGTAATAGCTTGTTGGGCACCGCGCAGTTGTGTCAGCACAGTTACTAAAAAGGGATTACGAGAGAGTCCTTGTTTTTCTTCGGTAGGTCCTGCAATCTTGTCTCTGATCTTTTTCAACTGCTCTTGCATATTCTTGGTCAGTTTGCTCAAGGAGTCAGTAGCTTTTTTATCAGCTCCTTTCAATTGCGCATTGATCTTATTGCACACTTCTTCGGCTTCGCTTAGTCTTTCCATGGCTTTGGAAAGTTTATCGGCCGATCGCTGAATTTGTTCCAGGGCCTTTTTTTGTGCAAGCTTTATTGGGTCTCTGTTTTCTAAGCGAGGATCGTCGCTAACGGTCACCCAGGTTGAATCGCTATGATCACCATACTTGATAATTACTTTATAGGTGCCGGGTATGGCTGGCAGACCACCTGGTTCGGACCCTCCACGACCCATACCAAAGCGTCCACCTCCTTCGCCTTCTCCACCGCCGCCCGCACCGGGTTGGCGATATCCTTTTTCTTCCATGCCCCAATAGCGACGATTAAATCCACTATCTACTGCCCAACGCAGCGAACGGATCTGCTCGCCCGCTTGATTCAGTATTCTCACCGATGCCGAGTCAGCGGCCTTATTGCGAATAAAGAACGAAATGGAGGCCCCTCTATTTCTGTTCGCTCCTTCATAAAGTCCCCAGGTGCTCCACTCATAGCCGGTGGCCGGACGGTACTGTGCTTGTACACCCCCTGGGCTTTCAAAAACCATCAATGAAGTGCTGCTTGTGGCCGGTGCACTTGTATTGGCCGCCAGTTTACGAAGCGGGCGAATATCGTCTAGTATCCATAGTGAGCGACCAAAGGTGGCAATGACCAGATCGGCTTCTCTCTCTTGTATGGCCAAGTCGTAGGTCGAAACAGAAGGGTATCCATTTTTCCATTGTGCCCAATTGGTCCCATTGTCGATGCTCACCCAGAGGCCGTGCTCGGTTCCGGCAAATAGCAGCGAAGGCTGGGTTGGATCTTGGGTCACACAAAGTGCATATCCTTTAACCTTGTTCTCATCGAGCATTCTCTTCCATGTTTTTCCATAGTCAGTGGTGCGAAAAACATACGGTTTACCATCGCCTCTACGGTAATCGTTGGCCACCACAAATGCTTCGGCTGCATTGTGGGGAGAAGCAACTACTTGAGGAATCCAACAGCCCGCTGGCAATCCTGAAATCTTTCCTTGAAAAGTGGTCCAGGTAATTCCACCGTCGCGAGTCAGTTGCACATTTCCATCATCGGTACCGATCCAAATGGTTCCTTTTTCTTTTCTGCTGGGAGAAATACTCAAAATAGTGCAATACGTCTCTGCTCCGGTAATATCGAGTGTCAATCCGCCGGTATTTTGAAAGGCCGCGATCTTGACACTATCATTGGTGGTCAGATCGGGAGAGATGGTTTGCCAGCTGATCCCTTTGTCTGTACTCCTATGCAAGAACTGACTTCCGTAATAGATGGTCTTTGGATCAAAGGGATCTTGCGCCATTGGAGAATTCCAATTGAAGCGCTGCAATAGTTTTGGATCCAGGGTGGGGGGCTTGATGAACCAAGACTCTCCGGTCTTCCAATTTCTTTTCCCAAGCGAACCGCCCTGGCTTTCGCTATAGACCCAACTGGCATCCTCTGCATCGGGCATTACATCGAAACCATCACCACCGCCTACATTGTTCCAATAGTAATTGCGAATTCCTCCATTGGTCCACGTGTAGCCCGGGCCATGCCAGCTTCCATTGTCTTGCATACCCCCCATCACATTATAGGGCATCTCATTATCAACATTTACATGATAGAATTGTCCTACGGGGATCTTTTCATCAAAAATCCAGGTCTTTCCTCTGTCGCGAGAAATACCAATACCCCCATCATTACCTTCAATGATCAAGTTGGGATCTTCAGGATGGATCCACCAGGCATGGTGATCGGGGTGAATACCCGAGTAAGGGATCAGGGTACTAAATGATTTACCACCGTCTTCACTTAAGGTGATGGTGGAGTGTACATCATAGATACGATTCTCATTCTTAGGATCGACATAGATCTCTTGGTAATAAAAGGGACGATCCGTTATTTGCGCCGGATCGCTATTGACCAGTTTCCAGCTAAAACCACCATCATCACTTTTATAGAGACCGTTCTTGGTAGCTTCTACTTTAGCGTATACTCT
>Ga0194130_10001263_pt1 | contig 41554 bp, 45 predicted proteins | sample TA2KigsurfametaG_FD_160084 | JGI IMG/M metagenome (GOLD analysis project Ga0194130, IMG submission 160084) | Freshwater microbial communities from Lake Tanganyika, Tanzania - TA2015050 Kigoma 12 surface | ecosystem: Environmental > Aquatic > Freshwater > Lake | place: Tanzania: Lake Tanganyika...
TTTAAGGAATGGGCTGAGTATTTGTCGCGGGCAACTCACTTCTGCACCCGTTGCTCGGGCACAGAAGCGGTCGTACGTTCCAGTCGACGAGGCGTTATTAAACCCCGATTTAGTCGAGGTCTGTAACTAAGGAAGCGAGTGTTTCATGGGGGAGGGTTTCGACATGCATGGGATAACCCTTGTGGTCGCAACCCACCATCATCTGAGCACCCGCCTTGAGCGCGTCTTTCATGGCCGGTGTTAGTGGAATGCGCAGGAAATGCACGGCCGAGGTTTTCTCGGTCGTTGCTCGCTCTAAATCCTCGTCGGCAATTGCATAGACCCGTGGCTGACCTTCAATCTCAATAAAGATCTGATCTTCAACACCAACCAACTTTGCAAGCGCGACGCGACGATCTGCCTCATTGGGGTACTCAATCATCATGGTGACCTTAAAGTCCGAACCACCAGGTACCATGGGGTTGTATGCATCCAACTCATCTTGAATACCTTCGTCTTCGAAGGTTTTCTCAACGCGTAACATCTCTTGAATCTGATAACGCATTAAGAACTCGTTTTCAAAGATGAGAGTAAGGTGATCGCCTAAATGAACAGTGCGCAGTTTGCGTTCAGCAATGGCGCGCGCTCTGATGTCAGGACGTGCTTTGTGATAAGTCTCAAGGCTTAATAAACTATCGCGAGTAATTTTTCCCATTTCAATTGATCCTGTTGTCATGATTTAGAGTCCGTAGGCTTTGGCCATTAGTGTTAGTGGATGCGCCATGGCAGTTTTCGGCAAACCAAGTTCATCCATCCCTTGAGCAATATGATGCCCAGCGAGTTGGCAATCGGAGCTAATGTAATTGGGCGATTCTTCGGCCATGCTGCGAAATACTGGACGACCAATTTTCATCGCCATTGCATGAAACTCTTTTTTTACACCCCACGTTCCTGAGTGGCCTGAGCAGCGCTCAACCACATTCACTTCAGTACCTGGAATGAGTTTGAGTGCTTCAGCGGTCTTCTGGCCAACGTTTTGCACGCGTGAGTGGCAGGCAACGTGATAGCTCACATGACCCAGCTCTTCTTTGAAGTCTTGATTGAGGAGGCCATCTTTACTGCGCGCAATAAAGTACTCAAACGGATCCCACATGGCTTCTTTGACCGCTTGCACATCAGCATCATCTGGGAACATGAGGGGTAACTCTTGTTTGAACATCAGGGTGCACGATGGAATTGGGGTCACGATGGCGTAACCCTCACGCGCCAATTTAGCAAGTTTGGGGATGTTCTTATCTTTATTTTCTTTTACGGATTCAAGGTCACCCAATTCGAGTTTTGGCATTCCACAGCACGCCTCTTTATCAACTAGCGCATAGGGAATCTGATTGTGATTCAGAATCTTGATGAGGTCTTGGCCAATACCGGGCTCGTTGTAGTTGATGTAGCAGGTTGCATAGATGGCGACCTTGCCAGGAGTGCGTTGACCATCTTTAACTGGAAACGCCGCCGATGTCTTCGCCAATTGTGGGAAGGTCTTCGCAGCATACTCAGGAACCCACGCTTTTTTATCAACGCCTAAAGCACCTTCCATTACCAGTCGTGTAACACCCATGTTATTGACCGCATTGACTGCTTGGGTCACGATTGGAATGCCTGCAAATTGACCGAGTTTGTCCGTAGACGATAACAATTTGTCGCGAAAGGTCGTTTTACCCTCTTTGAAGGCAACCGCTTTGGCGCGCAACATGAGGTGAGGGAAATCAATATTCCACGGGTGAGGTGGGGTGTAGGGGCATTTGGTCATGTAGCAAACATCACACAGATAACACTGATCAACAACTTTTTGATAATCCGCTTTCGCTACCCCTTCCACTTCACCTTCTTCGGTCGCATCGACAAGATCAAAAAGGGTTGGGAATGAGCCGCACAGGTTGACGCAGCGACGGCAACCATGGCAAAGATCGAACACCCGCTCTATCTCGGCTTCAAGCTTTTCGGTGTTGTAGAAGTCCGGATTTGTCCAGTCCAGGGGGTGTCTGGTTGGGGCTTCGAGATTACCTTCGCGTAAAGTCATGGGTTTACCTTCGAGAGAAAAATTAAGATGGACGCAGTTTAGGGTTTTTTCCTATGATAGCCAAATTGTATTAATTAAAAATATTGATAGATTTTATTTAAATAACTGATTTATATGGATTTTTATGGATTATTGATTTCCACTGGGGTTGTTGCCTTAGCGGAAATCGGGGATAAGACCCAGCTTTTATCCTTGATGCTCGCTGCGCGCTATCCCAAACATGCTTGGCCAATTGTGTGGGGGATCCTGCTGGCAACCCTTGCCAACCACGCCCTGGCCGCCTATGTGGGGCATTGGGTTGCTGGGCTACTGAGTCCTGATCTATTGCGTTGGATCTTGGGGATTGGATTTTTAGCCCTCGGCGCATGGCTACTCATTCCCGACAAACTGGATGAAGGCCAGGCCGCAAAACCAGCCAAAGGGGCTTGGGCAATTTTTGTCTTAACCACCAGCTTGTTCTTCATTGCTGAAATGGGAGATAAAACCCAAATCGCGACGATTGCGCTCGGTGCAAAGTACGACAGTGTTTTATCTGTAACCCTTGGAACCACTCTGGGCATGATGTTAGCGAATGCCCCGGCAGTATGGCTTGGACAACAATTTACCAAGCGCTTGCCAATTGCGTGGGTGCATCGGATTGCCGCCACGATTTTCATTGTGCTTGGAATGGCTACTCTACTTTGGGGTGGGAATCTTACCTAATTACTTATTTAGGAAGCAACTAAAATCATTTCATGCGAACTGATTCTGCCAAGCGCTTTTTGCGCCTCCACTACACAGCCCCTGATTATCAATTTGGCCAGGTGGAACTTGATGTTGAGTTAATACCTCAGCGCACCCTCGTGCATAGTCGCATTGAGGTGATCCCGACTGAGGCAACACAAAATGCTAAAGACGAGGTTTCCCTCATCTTGGATGGCGAGGATCTAGAGTTTATTAGTCTGCGCATCAATGGCCAAACCCATCGCCATGTGGAGTTAACACCAGGCCGAATGGTGATTCATGGCCTACCTAATCGAGGTAAGCAAAATTTTGTCATTGAAATCAAAGCCGCATGCATACCTGAAAAAAATACCTCCCTAATGGGGCTGTATGTCTCACGCGGTAATTTCTTTACGCAGTGCGAAGCAGAGGGTTTTCGCAAAATTACTTATTACCAAGATCGCCCCGATGTAATGGCGCGCTATCGGGTGACCTTGCGTGCCCGCAAAGCGGATTATCCGGTCTTGCTCTCGAATGGAAATTTGATTGCCAAAGAGGATTTAGCTGATGGTTGGCACAGCGCTATTTGGGAGGATCCATTTCCGAAACCTTCTTATTTATTTGCATTAGTGGCTGGCAAATTTGTTTGCTTAGAGGATGTCATTACTTCTGGTGGTGGCGATAAAAAGCTATTGCAAATTTGGGTCGAGCCCCGCGATTTGCATAAAACCCATCATGCAATGGATTCTTTAAAGCGATCAATCGCCTGGGATGAAGAACGCTTTGGATTGGAACTTGATTTAGAGCGCTTCATGATTGTGGCCGTGAGCGACTTCAATATGGGGGCGATGGAGAACAAGGGTCTCAATATCTTTAATACTAAGTTTGTGCTTGCGGATGCGCAAACTGCCACGGATACGGATTTTGCCAATGTAGAGAGCGTGGTCGCGCACGAGTATTTTCATAATTGGACGGGTAACCGGGTGACTTGCCGGGATTGGTTTCAGTTATCACTAAAAGAAGGTTTAACGGTATTTCGGGATCAAGAGTTCTCAGCCGATCAAATGGGTACCGAGTCTGGTAGGGCAGTCAAGCGCATCGACGATGTGCGTTTATTACGCCAGATGCAGTTCCCCGAGGATGCGGGACCCATGGCGCATCCCATTCGCCCTGATGAGTATCAAGAAATCAATAATTTCTATACGGTCACGGTTTACGAGAAGGGTGCCGAAGTAGTACGGATGTATCAAACCTTACTCGGGGTCGACGGCTTTCGTCGCGGTATGGATTTGTACTTCAAGCGACATGATGGGATGGCGGTCACTTGCGATGAGTTCATCGCGGCGATGGCAGACGCCAATGGGCGTGATCTCAGTCAGTTTAAAAATTGGTACAGTCAATCGGGTACCCCACGGGTTCAAGTCAAGGAACAATTTGATTCGCGCAAACACGAGTACCGCTTGACCCTCAAGCAATCTTGCCCGCCCACTCCCGGGCAAGTAACCAAAAAGCCATTTCATATTCCATTGAAAGCGAGTTTGTTGTTTGAACAAGATGCATCCATTGGCTCGAAAGAGGGAAAGTATTTTGGTCAAGAGGTATTGCTGGAGCTGACCCAGCCAGAGCAAACTTGGGTCGTTAAGCAAATTCCTGCCAAACCCGTGCTTTCAATCAATCGGGATTTCTCTGCTCCCATTGTGCTTGAGCATCCGCAGAGTGAAGCAGAGCTACTCGCTCTGATGGCATACGAAACCGATTCGTTCAACCGCTGGGAGGCTGTGCAAAAGTTAGCCCAACAATTTATTTTGGCAGACCGAAAGCCCGACCAACAATTACTAGAGGCCTACCGCAGATTGTTGGTTGATCCACAATTGGATCCAGCCTATAAGCAACTTCTCTTTACGCTGCCAGCTGAAAGCTATTTGTATGAGCAGGCTCAATCGGTTGATCCTCAGAAATTACATTGGGCGCGTAGAGGCTTTAAGTCAGCCTTGGCAAAAGCACTCAAATCCGATTGGGCGAAGACCTATAAGTCGCTTCAAACGTCAATGAACTACAGCCCGGATGCCAATAGCATGGGTCGGCGTGCCCTCAAAAATGATGCACTTATGATGCTTTTGGAAACCAACGATACGCAATGGTACGAAGTGGCTGAGGAGCAATACGAGTTAGCAAACAATATGACCGATCGCTTTGCGGCATTACAGGCTCTTGTATTCGCTGGTGCACCGCAGGCTGAGAATGCCATAGCGGATTTTTATCAGCGCTTTGCCGAAGATCCTCTCGTGGTGGATAAGTGGTTTGCTTTGCAAGCAACTCGACCCCCACAAACCGAGGGTCAGTCTGTGCTTGGTCTCGTTCAGGCGCTCATGCGTCATCCTGCTTTCCAGATGAATAACCCCAATCGGGTACGCAGCCTTATTCATGCATTTTGTTTGAGCAACCCGGGTGGATTTCATGGGGCTGATGGTGTGACCTATGCCTTTTGGGCTGAGCAGGTGATTGCACTTGATGAGATCAATCCCCAGGTAGCGGCACGACTAGCTCGCGGTTTAGACCGCTGGCGTCAGTTTGCACCGCGCTACCAAAGGCCAATGAAAGCTGGGTTGGAGACAGTAGCGGCAGTTAGTCGTCTTTCACCCGATGTGCACGAGGTCATATCAAAGGCATTAGCGAGCACTCATCCCAGCAAGCCATAAAGGCATTGATTTTGCTGGGATAAAATCACAAGCTTAACGTAATCTAGTTCTTAAGGTTCATGCCGGAATAGCTCAGTTGGTAGAGCAGCGCATTCGTAATGCGAAGGTCGTAGGTTCGATTCCTATTTCCGGCACCATCGTTTCTAATAAATAAATGCCTAAAGTACGGGTTTTCACTAGTCAGTACGGGTTTTACTTATGTGAAAATTTTTGTTTGTTGATGTTTGTCAATTTTTGTCTAAAACTTTTATTGAAGAATTAGTTAATAAAGTTGCTACATAACAATATTAATACTTTGAAAAACTTTTTGGAGGAGCAGCTATGCGTTTGAGATTCAAGTCCACCTTATTGAGTGTTGCGTTGATGGCTGGTTTTGCAGCTACAACCACCGCTCACGCTCAGGCTAAGTGGGAGCCAACAAAACCAGTTGAATTCATTATCTCTGCCGGTCCTGGTGGTGGCGCTGATCAAATGGCGCGAATGATTCAGGGTATTATCACTAAGCATAACCTGATGAAGCAGTCCATCATCCCTGTGAATAAGGGTGCAGGTGCAGGTGCCGAAGGTTATTTGGCCATTAAAGAAGCTAAGGGTGATCCCAACAAGATCATTATTACCCTCTCAAACCTGTTCACAACTCCTCGCGCAACCGGCGTGCCGTTTAGCTGGAAGGACATGACCCCAGTTGCGATGTTGGCTCTCGACCAGTTTGTGTTGTGGACCAATTCTGAAAAAGGTTATAAGTCCGCTAAAGACTATATCGACGCAGCAAAAGCTGCTGGCCCAGGCAAGTTCAAGATGGCTGGAACTGGATCGAAGCAAGAAGACCAAATCATCACCGTAGCGCTTGAAAAAGCAACTGGTACAAAGTTCACATATGTACCTTTCGGAGGTGGTGGCGCAGTAGCGGTTCAGTTAGTTGGTAATCACGTGGACTCGACTGTTAATAATCCGATCGAGGCTGTTGCACAGTGGCGCGCTGGCAAATTAACTGCGCAGTGCGTATTTGACACTCAGCGTATGCCCTATAAAGAGAAAATCACAGCGACTCAATCATGGAATGATGTTCCAACCTGTAGAGAGGTTGGCGTTAACACTGATTACGTGATGTTGCGCGGTATTTTTATGCCGCCCGGTGTGACTCAGGCGCAAGTCGATTTTTACATCGATCTGTTCAAAAAAGTTCGTGAGACACCGGAGTGGAAGAAATTCATGGCTGATGGTGCGTTCAACCAAACCTTTATGACCGGCAAAGAATACGTAGCTTGGTTAGAAAAGGCTGATGCATTACATGCCCAACTGATGAAAGAAGCAGGATTTCTTGCGAAGTAATGATGTAATCTAAGAAATAAGACCTCATTGTGGGGTCTTATTTTTTTCCTAATGAATAAAAAATATTAGAAAAGTACAGTTATGTCAGAGCAATCAAATCAAAATTCCCTTGTTAGTATGCGTACAGTTGAGATTGCTGTGGCGCTCATGTTTCTTGTTTTTGCGATAGTTGTTATGCAAGGCAGTATTAAATTGGGATCTAGCTGGGGTAGTGACGGCCCACAAGCTGGTTATTTCCCTTTTTATATTAGTTTGATTATTTTGATCTCCAGTTCTGCAACCTTGATTCAGGCGGTTCGGCAAAAAGAATTGAGTAATGAGACTTTTGTAGACAAAGGCCCATTTCGTCAGGTATTAGCTGTTCTTATTCCTGCCTTCTTCTTCACCTTATCGATGCAGTTAATCGGCATCTATGTTTCTGCTGCAATTTATATTGCTTTTTTCATGATCTGGATTGGTAAGTACGCCGTATGGAAATCGATTGCCCTCGGTGTGGCAGTTAGCGTTGCGCTCTACATGATGTTTGAGTACTGGTTCCAGATTCCATTGCCCAGCGGTTCATTAATTAACCCGCTCGCATTGGTTGGTATTCAATAAGACACATTTATCCCTAAAACTAGAAAAATAAGAGGAACGTACGGTGGAAGAACTTAACGCACTTCTTAATGGCTTTGCAGTCGCACTGTCGCCATTTAATATTTTGCTGATGTTGGTGGGCGTAACGCTTGGAGTCATTATCGGCGTCTTGCCTGGCCTAGGCGGCGCCAACGGCATTGCAATTTTGTTGCCATTAACCTTTACGATGCCCCCCACATCGGCCATCATCATGCTCTCTTGTATCTACTGGGGCGCTTTATTTGGTGGAGCTATAACGTCCATTTTGTTTAATATTCCCGGTGAGCCGTGGTCGGTTGCAACGACCTTTGATGGCTATCCTATGGCCCAACAGGGCAAGGCGGGTGAGGCCCTAACTATTTCCTTCACCTCTTCATTTATTGGCGCTTTATTTGCCATCATTATGATCACCTTCTTAGCGCCTTTGGTTGCTAAATTTGCTTTGCGTTTTGGTCCACCGGAGTTCTTTGCGGTTTATCTTCTAACCTTCTGTAGTTTTGTGGGTATGAACAAGGGTTCGCCATTTAAGGTGCTCTCTGCGATGATGCTTGGCTTTGCCTTGGCTGCCGTTGGTATGGACAGCGTGACCGGTCAATTACGTCTGACCTTTGGTTCCACCGAACTGATGCGTGGCTTTGATTTCTTGATCGCAGTGATCGGTCTTTTTGGTATCGGCGAAATCTTGCAGTCGATGGAGGAGGGATTGAACTTCTCCGGTAAGACTGCCAAGATTCGTGCAAAGGTTGTGTTTGAGACCTGGGCGCGATTACCGCGCTACTGGGCCACATCGTTGCGTAGCTGCTTAATTGGGTGCTGGATGGGCATCACTCCTGGTGGCGCCACTCCTGCAGCGTTCATGAGCTATGGCCTTGCGAAGCAAATGTCAAAGAATCCCAAAAACTTTGGTAAGGGTGATGAGGAGGGCTTGGTTGCACCTGAGACAGCAAATAATGCAGCAGGTACGGCTGCGCTCCTGCCAATGCTGTCCTTAGGGATTCCTGGTTCACCCACTGCAGCCGTATTGTTGGGAGGTCTTTTAATCTGGGGTTTACAACCTGGCCCATTACTCTTTGTGGAGCAACCTGACTTTGTTTGGGGCTTGATTGCAAGTATGTATCTTGGCAATATTGCAGCGCTCTTTGTGGTACTGACCTGTGTACCAACGTTCGCAGCAATTTTGAAGATCCCGTTCTCGATCATTGCGCCAGTCATCATTGTGATTTGCGCAGTCGGTGCCTATACAGTAAACAACGCGATGTTCGATGTGTGGCTGATGTTGGGCTTCGGTGTCTTGGGTTATCTCTTCAAGAAACTCGACTACCCGATGGCGCCAATGGTTCTAGCCTTGGTCTTAGGTGATCGCGCTGAGGATTCCTTCCGTCAAGCAATGTTAGTTTCTCAAGGCAATCTTGGGATCTTCTTCTCGAACCCCTTGGTTGGTACCATCACAGGATTGGCATTAGTTCTACTTTTCTGGCCTCTCATCTCGAAGTTGAGACCTCAAAAAGTAGCCGCATAGTTAACAAAAAAAGGGGGGGCGCAAGCCCCCTTTGTTCATCTAGAGCACTTCTGGATAAAATATTGTCATGCGTTTTCCTCATCAAAAACTGATCCATTGGTTTTGTGCCATTGCCTTTTTTTGGAGTGTTTTTACCCCGTCTCTTGCACAAGCCTTTCTGCAATCGCCCAATGAAAATTTCCTAACCATGGAACTCTGTGTAGTCGATGGTTCCAAGCAAACCATTAAATTGGATACTGAAGCGCCGGTTACTTTGTCAAATGACTGCCCCTATTGCTTAGCGCAGTCTCTAGCACCTCTTAGCCTTTTAACCAATCTTGAATTTGCAACCCCCTCAACACCCATATTGACCCCCAGTTTGTATTTGGAGTCCGCAAAAACTCTATTTGCATGGGTCAAGCTTCCCTCTCAGGGACCACCTCAGAATACTCGCACTTAAGTTCAATGGTGGGGCCTTGTTGCCCCTAATGCGAAGTTTTTCATGGGAGTCAAAGCATGAAGATTCAATCCATGCGGTCATGGTTGGTTGTGGTGCTGGCAGCATTTAGTGTGTCAGCGTTTGCGGGTCCTAATGACCCACTATTTATTAGCCTAACCAGTGGGGAGCCTCATCGGGTCACGATGGCATTCAATTTCGGTAAGCATCACAACGAAAATGGACATCCCTTGAGTATTTTTCTAAGCGATCAAGGCGTCTTTGTTGGTGTTAAATCGGGTGCTGATAAGTACGCCGATCAACAAAAAATACTTCAAGAGATTATTGCCAAAGGGGGTACGGTCATTATGTGCCCCATGTGTTTAAAGCATTACGGATTAAGTCCAGGCGACCTATTGCCTGGTATCAAAATGGGCTCTCCTAAAGTAACAGGCGACGCACTCTTTAAAGATGGCACTAAAACAATGACATGGTAACGATTACAGAAAGGATCATTATGAATACCAAATTTCTACACGCAATCACCGCAAGCGCTCTAATTGGCTTTTCTGGCTGGTCTCTTGCCCATAGCGATGCTAAGGGCTCGGACTATCGGATTGGGCAACTGAGGATTGAGAATCCCTATGCGCGAGCAACGGCCCCAGGTCAAAAAGCTGCAGGCGGGTTTATGAAGATTGAAAATAAAGGCGCCGCCGACCAATTAATTGCGGCAAGCTCCCCGGTGGCTGGCGAGATGCAGCTGCACACCATGGCGATGGACGGTAATGTCATGAAAATGCGTGAAGTCAAGGGGATTGACGTGCCGGCCAATGGCTCTGTAGACCTAAAACCTGGCGGCTTGCACCTCATGTTTATGGATATTAAGACGCCTTTAAAAGCAGGCGAAACCGTTCCGGTGAAGCTGAAATTTCAGAAATCGGGTGAGGTGGAAGTTAAATTACAAGTGAGGGATATCTCCGGCGGTCATGGGGGCTCGATGAAGCACTGATTTCCTTGACTAAGGGTTTTTCCCGTAATTACCGCTTTTGGTGGGCCCGATTGATTTTTTGACTTCTAATTGTGATAAATTTATAGCTTATGGCAGATCTTTAGAGGGCTGCCTAATACTAAGTTTATAAGCAATTATTCACGCTATTTAAGGGTTTTTCATGGTCGATGCAAATCAATCGGGTTGTCTATTTGTTGGTGAAGGGGTCATTTTGAAGGGAAATTTTGCTGTGCCCGATATTGCCTCGGTTTCCGGTGTTGTGGAAGGCGATTTGTCTGCCAAACAAGTGATTGTTGAAGCTTCTGGTTTGATTCGTGGCAAAGTGGTCGCAGAATCGGTTGATATCCGAGGAGAAGTTGCCGAGCAGTTAACTGCCTCCCGGTCGCTAATTATTCGCTCTAGCGGTAAAGTCGGCGGTTCTGTTCATTACGCTGAGATTGAGATCGAAAAGGGTGGATCTTTGCATGGCGATCTGCACCTTATTTAACCTCCCATTAAGGTGATCTATGTTTTCAAAGAAATCCAATGACATTCCAGAAAATTCCTCTGATGAGTCTCAAAATGCGTATTCAGAGCCAGTAACTGAAGTAGCAGGTGAGCCGGATCAAAGTTATGGCTATGAAAATAACGCCAACCGTGCAAATCCAATTAAGCCTTCCATTATTAGCGAAGGCTTTGAGTTTGTTGGAACCATTACATCCGAAGGCGTTTTAAATATCTCTGGTGTGATCAAAGGTAAAGTAACGGCCAAATCCGTTTTGATTGATTCATCGGGCCTTGTAGAGGGCGAGCTCTTCTCCGATCAGGTAATGGTGAAGGGTAAGGTTTTGGGTGATATTAATTGCCAAGAGCTCAATATTGGCCCCCTTGCCGAGGTTGATGGCTCTGTGTCATACGACTCGGTCCATATCCAACGTGGCGGTAAGATCAAGGGTCACTTCATTAAGAAGTAATTGCAATTATGTTTGGCAACAAATCCAAATCAATCAAAACCCTTGGCCAAACCATTGAGTCATTTCAGACCATGGTTGGCGAGGCCACTGAAATCCATGGGCGTCTGGTTGCCTCTGAGAGCTTGCGAATAGACGGTAAGATCATTGGCAATGTCGAAACCTCGCAAGACGGGGTTGTCAGTATTGCCGTTGGAAAAAATGGTTTGGTACAAGGTGATATTTACGCCTATCGCGTCATTATTGCGGGGCGGGTCGAAGGCAATGTCTACTGTACGGAGCGCGTTGAACTTCACAATGGTTCAGTCGTGCATGGCGATGTGACCTACGGTCAGATTGGTATTGAGCCGGGCGCTCGCTTAAATGGCTTAATGATTTCAAGATCCAAGGACTTGGATACTCAGGATAGCAGCCAGGTATTTAAGAAAAACTGGGAAAAAATTACTTCTACCTAAGCCCTTTAGATGCAGCGGTAGAGTTTTCGTAGGTTTTCGATTTCACCAAACTTCACATTAGCGGCATCAAATTCGCGGTCAAAGCTCTCGTTTTTGTGGGCATGGGCAAAGATGGCAAGTACGCGTTTCGCTTGCTCATGCCCCATCATTGCCGCCAAGCTTAAGTAATAGGCTGCTTTGGAATTGTCTTGAGGAATAAATTCACCCTTGCCGTAGAGTGAACCAATCGTGAAAGCTGACTGACGACTACCCGACTCGGCACCCTTGCTGAGTAATTCAAGGCCTTTGAAAATATCCCGAGGAACCCCTTGCTCCATACCTAAACCGAGGGCATAAATATTGCCTAAGTTGCAATAGGCATCATGGACTTCTTCTTTGATGGCTTTCTCGTAGTACTCGACCGCTACTTTGTAGTTTTGTTTTACTTTACCCAAACCGCGTTCGTGCATTAAACCCACGTTATAAAGGGCGTAGCCATTACCGCGGGACGAATGGGAGTTCTGAAACTCATAAAACTGTTCAATCTGTTCGGGGCCTAATTGACCATCGAAAGTCATCCGAGTCAACATGTAAAGTGCATTTTCATCCAGATCATTTTTGGCAAGATCAAAGAAGATATCAAAGGCAATATCGACCTTGCCTTTATCAAGATTTAGTTTGCCTAACTCGAATGCGCCTGCGTTATATCCCATCCTAAAATTATATAGGGTTAATCCTAGGCGCGTTATTTAGTCGATGCGCAAAATGTTTCAATAATATGAAAACCAACGGAATCAACGGGTAGGTCAATCCACGGCGGATCGCTCTCTGTCAGATCGATAAAACGACCCTTGCCCATGGGCTCGATGAAGCCTTGACTGTTGAGTTTTTGGGACTTTTTTTCTTGGCAATCAAACTGAATTAGCGTGATCGCCGAGCGATAGGGTTCGTCATTTGGCCCCACCCGTTGGGCAAGGTAGTCCTGCAAGACCCATACTTTTAGGAAGGGCCCAATTTTTTCAATGGATTTTTCTTGAATGTAAATCGTGCTGTTAGAAAGCTTGCCAAATACCTTCCACGACTCGCTATTTGATTGCGCAAGTGCCGCCATTGAAAGGACCATTAGAAGGATAGCAAGTAATCTGTTAATCACCGGTTGCGAGGAAGAGAAAAATTTCATAAAGACAGTGCCTAGGAGCACCATGAGACATTTTGGAACCAGAATTTGAGTCGGCGCTGTACACGAGCGGTATGAATTCCATTTCGAGTGCTTTCAAATTCAATGCGATTGCGAGGGGTGGGATCCAAAAGTTGACAGCCAACGCGTATCCGCGAAGATTCTTGGCTCAGACGTGTGTTACGAATAACAAGATCAAATGGCTCAGAGCGATTTTTTAGGCGTTCAAATGAGCAGCGTGTCCAGATTGTGCCAATTGCCATATCAGTGGCATCAGCACGCAAATCCAACTGGAGGCCATCCTCCGACATATCAACAATTTGCGCAATCATTTCCTTGCCTTGGGCAAAGTAAATCAATAATTTGAAATCCCGGTCAAAATTACCGGGTCCCGGTGTTCTAAAGCTTTTGCGTCGTTGAACAATTGCAATTTTTTGGGGAAGATCGCTGGTGTAGGACGAATCGGTCGCGAGGCGGATGTTGTTCAGGCTGAATTGCACTTTACCGCTATCCACATAAGTTACTAAGATGCGGGTGCCGATGATGGCGGGATGGGATCCGTCTGCCAAAGGCATCACCTTAAAGCGTAATCCAGTGGGCTCAACGCCTAGAACATTGATGCTAATTCCTTCCCGATCCGTAGCATTTTTGAATAATCCACAGATTCGGTCTTCCTCAAAAATGCGCTCTAGATTTTTATAGGTAAACCGAGGGTCTACCCAGTAATTAGGGGCAATCTCTCCAAGTTCGGGGGGGTAAATACGAGCGCTCAATGGTGGCAAAAAATCTTATTTTGCCTGATAAATCATTTGTATACTAAGTTTCAGAACATTAATTGAATTCATCTTTATCAATATTCATCATGAATCATTTTCTTCCCGACGATCGATTGCGGCGATTTTTGATGTTTCTATTTATTGTGCTTGCCGTGATCGAACTTTCGCGAGCATCATTTATTTGGGGAGCGATTGATATCATTTTTGCAGCAAGTTTCTCTCCACGCGTTCAGGTCTGGGCTCAAACTCAGTGGGCGCGGATTTTCAAAAGGTAATGATGCAAATTGAATTGCACCATTTATGAAAAAAGACTACGAAATCCTCATAGCAACCCAAGTGCGAGGTAAATGGTGGCGAGTTGATTATGTCAATAAAGAAGGCAGAATGGAGTTTGAAACCGTTGAGGCGCTCGATGCTCAAAAGGCCATTAACATAACGAGTAACATTTTGTATCGACGTTATCGTACTGGCGATAAAAAATAACATAATAAAAATCAATAAAATCAATTAATTATAAAATTACCAGGCTATTAGATACTTTTATTTGTCGTAATTTTGACCTAGAATCAATGTGTTCATCATGATTGGTATTGCATATGGCTGACACCCCGATAAATTCCGTATTAGCCCCCTACGTTGGCAGCTCCAACTTGCGTAGCGGCGCGACCTTGGCTGAGCTTAAACTGGGCCTTCCAGAGACCCAGGGCGATTATCGCTACGTTCCAAAATCCAATGCCATTGAGGGTACTGAAAAAGCCAGTGGCGTCATTGTTGACATCAATCCTTTATCAACTTCTTTGCAAACCAGTGTGGTTTATCCCAATGATCCGCGTTTGAAGATCTACAAGCAGATCGAGAACTCATAAAGGGGCATGGATCATGAGACAGCCACAGCGCAATGATATGTATGTAAATGGTGAGGGGATGAAGGTGGTTGTTAATAATGTTCTGGCACCCAATCCGGCCGGCGTACAAATTTTGGAGTATAAATTTATTGGCTCACCCGAACTCCACTTTATTCCCGTTGACGAATTTACAGGTCAGTTTGAGTTTGTAGAAACTTTTTCATCATTTGATATCTACATCGAAGAGCGCAACAAAATACTGCAATTAAAAGAAGAGGAAGAGGAGCGAGCCGCATTAGCTCGTAGGAAGGCCAAGGAAGAGGCAGCCAGTGCAATTAAGCGCTGAGTTTGCGCGCATCGGTATTGGTATCTAGTCAGTTATGGAAAATTCAGATTTTTATGAGGCCGAGCGCTATCTCAAGTTAGGCCTTTATCCACAAGCCTTTGAGGCGTTTATGGCATTGGAATCCGGCAGTTACGAATGCACATACTTGATGCCATGCAAGATGGCCCTCAACAATCAATTAAGTCCTCAGCAGCTCGAGCTTTTGTTTCATGACCTTGAGCGGGAACTTAAGCAAAAGAATCCAAGGGCCATCTATAACTACGGATTGGTGTTAGACCACATGGGCAATCATGCAAAAGCGATTGAGTTATTGCAAATTGCGATGGATCTCGATATTCCAGAAGCCAGAGCGGCACTGAGCCGTATTCTGATTAAAGGGTCTTAAGAAGCCCTTACTTTGTATTGAGGTTGTTGGATTTGCTTTTGACCGGAGCAGGTGTAGCAATATCGGCAAATTGATCTTTAATGACCGTCAGCTCTTCAATTTTTTGATTGACCTGTGCAACATTGGCTTCCAGTTTTTGTACCTGTTCTTTGTAACTGGCCTCAATCGACTCTTTTTGTTGAATCGATATCGCTCCACCCATTGCCCGAGTGAGCTCGGGGTTCACATGAAAGGCAATCCGGTAGCCTAAAAAATGAACACCAAATCCAGTCAGGAACAAAAAAATACAGATAATCACGGTAAGCTTGATGAGACCCTTACCTGTAATACTGATTTTCTTGACTTGGGAGGTTGAGCCTCCGATCCAAATAAGCTGCATGCCTTATTTTAAATCCAGATCCGTGACAGCCCCAAGACTGGCGCTACTCGCTAGACGAGCGTACTTTGCCAGTAAACCCCGTGTATAGCGCGATTTTGGTTGTTTCCAGGCAGCTCGACGCTTGGCGATCTCCTCCTCGGGGACATTAAGCTGAATCAATAGTTGATTGGCATCGATGGTTACGGAGTCGCCTTCTTGAATCAGGGCGATGGTTCCCCCAACAAACGCCTCTGGTGCGACATGCCCAACCACCATCCCCCAGGTGCCTCCAGAAAACCGTCCGTCGGTAATCAGGCCAACACTTTCTCCAAGCCCCTGGCCAACTAAAGCAGAAGTGGGCGCTAACATTTCGCGCATTCCAGGGCCACCTTTGGGTCCTTCATAACGAATAATCACCACATCACCGGCCTTAATCTTCTGGGCGAGGATCGCTGCCATGGCATCGTCTTCTGAGTCAAACACCCGGGCAGGACCGGTGATGGACGGATTTTTGAGACCAGTAATTTTTGCAACACAGCCCTCGGGGGATATATTGCCCTTCAGAATTGCCAAGTGCCCATGGGGATAGATTGGGTTGCTGAGTGGTCGAATGACCCGTTGATCGTTTCTTGGTTTTGCTGGGACATCTTTTAATACCTCGGCAACGGTTTCTCCAGTAATGGTTAAACAATCGCCGTGGAGCAAGCCACCATCGAGCAAAATTTTCATGATTTGTGGAATTCCGCCGGCTTGGTGCAAATCGGTTGCCAAGAAAGTTCCGGAGGGTTTCATATCGGCGATGACCGGAACTCTTTTGCGGATCCGCTCAAAGTCATCAATCGTCCAATCAATCTCAGCGGCACTGGCGATTGCTAAAAAATGTAAGACCGCATTGGTTGATCCGCCAACAGCCATGATGACGCTTACTGCATTCTCAATCGATTTTTTGGTGATGACATCACGAGGACGAATATTTTTCTTAATTGCCTCAACTAAAACGCGGGCGGATTGGGCAGCGCTCTCCACCTTTTCTTGATCTTCGTTTGCCATGGTTGAGGAATAGGGCAGGCTCATGCCGAGCGCCTCAAAGGACGAGCTCATCGTATTTGCGGTATACATACCGCCACATGACCCGCTGCCTGGGCAGGCATGCTGTTCAACACCCTTGAGATCCTCCTCGCTCAAGCGACCGGCGGTAAATTCCCCAACCGCCTCAAACGCCGATACGATATTCAATTCTTTACCTTTGTAATGACCTGGCATGATGGTTCCACCATAAACATAAATGCCAGGGACATTGGTTCGAGCTAGTGCCATCATTCCGCCAGGCATGTTTTTATCGCAACCTCCAATAACCACTACACCGTCTTGCCAAAGACCATTGACGCAGACTTCGATGCTGTCAGCAATGACCTCCCGTGAAACCAATGAATACTTCATGCCTTCAGTACCCATCCCAATACCATCGGAGATGGTTGGGGTTCCAAATACTTGGGCTTTGGCACCGGATGACTCAAGGGCGGCAATCGCAGCATCGGCTAGTTTTTGTAAGCCGCTATTGCAGGGCGTCACTGTGGAATGACCGTTGGCAACCCCCACCATCGGTTTGCCAAAATCCGATTCTTTGTAACCCATTGCGTAATACATGGAGCGATTGGGAGCCCTTGCAACCCCCTCGGTCACCTGGCGAGAGCGTTCATTTAAGCGTTTTTCGGTCTTGCTATTTGACATGGGTTTGGTCATCCAAAAATTAAATCATTAACGAGTTCGTCAGTGTATTCCTACACCGAATCACTAAATAGCCATCATTTCAAAGCTATCTTTACCAGTGCCGCAATCTGGGCATGCCCAATCACTTGGTACCGCGTCCCAAGGCGTTCCGGGGGCTATTCCATCCTCAGGGCGCCCAGCCGACTCGTCATAAATAAAGCCACAGACAATGCATAAATAGGTTCTCATGGGGTTTGTACTTTGAATTAAAAGAATTATTTTAGTGATATTGACCTAAATTAGCCATAAAGCGAATAGCCTAATAGGATCGGGGTCGGTAAATTCCAAAAATGCCAACTAGGGGAAAGCAATGAGCACATCGAACGGAACCATCTACTTAATTGATGATGATGCCATTCGCCGTTCCTTATCCCGCATGTTGGCGGATGTTGGCTACGATGTATTTGATTACAACAGTGCGACATCTTTTTTAAGCAATAGCCGTGTTGTTTCCCCCGCAGTTATTTTGCTTGATATGCAAATGCCCGATCTCTCAGGCTTGGAGTTATTGGATTGTCTCGAAAAAAATGGCAGTACAACGCCGATTATTTTTCTTAGTGGACAAAGTCACCCCCAACAAATTGTTAAAGGGTTGAAAAGAGGCGCATTGGATTTTCTATTTAAGCCATTTAATTTAGAAGAATTATTAAATGCGATTCAAACGGCACTTGAATATGACAGGAAGCAGTTCAAGCGAATCCTAAAAACGAGCGAAATTAAGCAAAACTTTTTGTTATTGACGCCTCGCGAAAAGGAGGTTTTTTCTCTATTGGTGAGTGGCTTAATGAATAAAGAAATCGCTCAGCAGCTAGGAACAACCGATACAACGATTAAGGCGCATAAGGCTCGGGTTATGGAAAAAATGCGCGCCGGGTCGGTCCAGGATTTAGTCCGTTTTCACCTTGATATGAATTAGCCCCGAGGTAAATAGACTTTTGTTGATGTTTGGGCTATAGTGCGTTGATAAATAATGACTAAGATCGTTATAAATATTAATAATAAATTGATGAGACTGAATGCCAAATCATAATCCTCTGCCCGAAATTCGGGGTGAAGTCATTAAAAAGACTCGAGAGTCAAAAGGCATTTCTATTCACGAAATATCGAAGGATCTTTGTTTTTCGGTCAAACAAATCGAACAGATTGAAAGTGGTGAGCGCAGTCATTTTTATTCCTTAGCGATTAAAGTGGCCGCAGCTAAAAAAGTCGCTGATTATTTGGATTTAAGTTATGACGATGTTTTTGACTTTGGTCCCGATTTGGTTCAAGAGAGTCAACAGGCAGAAAAAAATGCCGAGGTGGAGCAGAGCGAAGTCCCCGAAGAAAAATCAAGCGAGCCACCAGTAACAAAACCAATCGTTGAAAAGATTCCTGAAACCATAGAGCGTTTTGATTTGAGTGATGATGAACCAAAACCGAAAACTTCAAATACGAAGTATGTATTTTTTGCGCTCTTTGCAGCAATCGCCGCTACTTTTTTAATGATCGATTTTCCTGCGAAAGAGAAAGTTGTTGAGCCACCGCTTGCTAAGATGCCTACCGAGTCGCTTGACACTGCTCCGAAGAAAGAAGAGCCAGTGCCCGCTGCAACAACTAATCCAGCACCCGTTGCCACGACGACCCCGGCAGTAACCTCTGCGACCAATGAAAACTGCCCAGCGCCCGACGCCAATCAAACCACGTATCGCTCCCCAAGTCCCACGAAGGCTGGAAACATGGTTTATATCTCCAGCCGTATTAAGCAAGTGGTATGCGTTAAAGATGGAACGGGGAAATTAGAAAAACGTGCCTTGGATGTAAATGGCTCACACTCGTTTTTTGGTAAAGCCCCATTTGTATTAATGACCACCAATCTTTCTCAGGCGGATATCTTTTTTCAGGGCTATCGCGTTCGGATTGACGATCCAAATGCAAGCAGTGTCATTCTTGAGGAAGTTCCGTACTAATCAGCCCTAGACTGCAGCATCATCGATTTCACCAGTACGAATTCGAATCGCTTGTTCTACGGAGCTCACAAAAATTTTCCCATCACCAATTTTTCCAGTGCGTGCGGCTTTGATGATGGCCTCGGTCACGGTTTCAACCAAGTTATCGGAAACCACCACTTCTACTTTCACTTTGGGCAAAAAATCAACCACGTACTCAGCGCCTCGGTAGAGTTCGGTGTGACCCTTTTGACGACCAAAGCCTTTCACCTCGGTAACGGTAAGGCCAGTTACACCAACTTCAGCGAGAGCTTCGCGCACTTCATCAAGTTTGAAGGGTTTAATAATTGAAGTAATTAGTTTCATATTGTCTCCTTTGACTCAATCATACTCAAGGACGATGACTTCCTCATTTCCCCATGATTTTTAGGACTAGAGCTTAGCCCCTGAAGTAATGGGGTAGCGCCAATCTCGACCAAAGGCGCGAGCGGTAATGCGAACCCCAGGCGGTGCCTGACGGCGTTTGTATTCATTTAGCTGGATGAGACGCGTAATTTTTTGCACCGCCGCAGAATCAAAGCCGGCTGCAACGATTTCCGTACTGGATTGATTCTGTTCCATATAGCGTGCCAAGATGGCATCTAAAACTTCATAGGGAGGCAGGCTATCTTGATCGGTTTGATTGGGGCGCAATTCTGCCGATGGTGCTCGAGTCAAAATCCGCTCGGGGATCACCGGCTTGATTTGATTGCGATAGCGACAGAGTTGATAGACCAAGGTCTTGGCAATATCTTTAATCACAGCAAAGCCCCCAGCCATATCCCCATAGAGGGTGCAATACCCAACGGCCATTTCACTCTTATTGCCAGTGGTGAGGACTAAGCGTCCCGTCTTATTTGAGAGTGCCATCAAGATCGTGCCACGCGCCCGAGCCTGAATATTCTCTTCGGTCGTATCGCTTGGTAAATCAGCAAATTGTTTTTGCAGGGCATCTTCAAATGCACCTACGGGACCTTGAATTGAAATCTCATCGTATTGCACACCCAAATTCGATGCGAGTTCGCGCGCATCAAGCCAAGAAATTTCTGCGGTATAGGGCGAGGGCATCATCACCGCACGGACCTGCTCAGATCCGAGTGCATCGACTGCAATCCCCAATACTAAAGCGGAGTCGACCCCACCCGAAAGCCCCAGAATGACTCCCGGAAAACGATTTTTGTGCACATAATCACGCGTTCCCATGACCAGTGCTTTATAGACTTGCGCCTCGAGAGTCAATGCAGGGGTGATTACTCCTCGCTGCGGTTCGCAGGCTTCAATTCGAAGGAATCCAACTTCTTCTTCGAACTGTGGCATTGCAAAAACGAGCTCCCCTTGGGAATTGACTGCGCATGATCCACCATCAAAGACGAGTTCATCTTGCCCACCCACCATATTGAGATAAACAATGGGTAAACCACAGGCTTGACTCTGCTGTTTGAGAAGCTCATAGCGTGTATGTTCTTTTTGGAGGTGGTAAGGCGATGCATTTAACACCACAATCATTTGTGCACCAGCTTGTTGAGCTTTGAGCACAGGTTCTGGATGCCAAACATCCTCGCATAACAAAACGCCCAGTTTCAAACCATGGTGATCAAAAACGCAGGCATTCTCACCCGCCACAAAGTAGCGTTTCTCATCAAAAACTTCGTGATTGGGTAATTTGTTTTTGAAGTAAGTTGCAATGACCTTGCCGTTCTCAATGACCGACGCTGCATTATGTAACCCACCATTGGATACAGCAGGGTGACCCACAATCACGGTTAAGCCTTGTAATGCTCCTAGTTGGGTACACAGGGATTGGAGAACGGTTTGTGTCTCTTTGATAAACCCAGGACGCAGTAAAAGATCCTCCGGAGGGTAACCAGTTAGGGAGAGCTCCGGAGTTACGAGGATGCTCGCCCCATGATGATGGGCTTTTTGAGCCGCCTCAAAGATAGCCCGCGCATTACCAATGCAATCACCCAACAGAGGATTGAGTTGCGCTAGAGCAATCTGCATGGGGGAATAAGCGCGCTGACTCATAAACAACGCCATGCACGATTCATGCTTATGCCTTCTCTTTCTGATAGCGGGCCATGCCATCGGTAATTTCTTTGTGGGCATCCGCAATGGAACCCCACCCTTTGACTTTGACCCATTTGCCCTTTTCTAAATCTTTGTAATGCTCAAAAAAATGCTGAATCTGATTTAAGCGCATTTGGTTGATATCCTCTGAGCTCTCCCAATGGCTATAGATCGATAAAATACGATCTTCAGGAACCGCTAGCAATTTGGCATCATCACCAGCCTCGTCGTTCATTTGCAAAACGCCAAGCGCACGGCAACTGACCACCACTCCGGGGATTAAAGGAAACGGTGTAATTACCAAGACATCAACCGGATCGCCGTCCCCCGCAATGGTCTTGGGGATGTAACCATAGTTACAGGGGTAGTGCATGGCAGTACCCATAAAGCGATCTACAAAAATCGCCCCAGTTTCCTTATCGACCTCGTATTTGATGGGGTCAGCATTCATGGGGATTTCAATAATGACGTTAAAGTTCTCGGGAACCCTCTTTCCTGGGGTGACGTTATCAAGACTCATAAATGCTCCAAATTAAATAAAAACGGTCTGCTTAGTAGATACCCTGATCTTAGCAAAGTGGTAAAGCGCTAATTCTGTTGGATACTTTCAAAGCTGCAGGCTCACTATTTTAAGCCTTTGGGCTAATAGCAAGCTTGTCGTTTCAAAATTAAATTGAATCCTCAACCAAGTAGGAGTGATTTAGCATGAGTGATGTAACTTTTGGTCTGTATTTTGCCCTAGTGTGTGGTGTCATCGCGGTGGTATACGGCTTTGTGATGCGCACCTGGATTCTTAAGCAAGACACCGGCAACGCCCGAATGGTCGAGATTGCTGAGGCGATTCAGCAAGGGGCGGCTGCTTATCTAGCACGCCAATATAAAACGATTGCCATTGTGGGTGTGGTGCTAACCATCCTGATGGCGGTCTTTCTTGATTTAGCAACGGCGATCGGTTTTGTGATCGGTGCCGTGCTGTCGGGAGCTTGTGGCTTCATTGGCATGAACGTTTCAGTGCGCGCGAATGTGCGAACTGCGCAAGCAGCGACTCAGGGCATGAACCAAGCCTTAAACGTTGCCTTTAAGGGTGGTGCGATTACTGGCATGCTCGTCGTGGGATTGGGCCTCTTAGGCGTTGGCGTATTTTTTATGCTCCTCGTGTCGATGGATAACGGCCAAGATCTCTCTGATGTCTTGCATCCGCTGATTGGTTTAGCCTTTGGCTCTTCTTTAATTTCAATCTTTGCTCGTTTGGGCGGTGGCATCTTCACGAAGGGTGCTGACGTAGGCGCTGATTTAGTTGGCAAAGTCGAAGCGGGTATTCCGGAGGATGACCCACGTAACCCAGCGGTGATTGCCGATAACGTGGGCGATAACGTCGGCGACTGCGCGGGTATGGCCGCTGACTTATTTGAGACCTATGCAGTGACTCTGATTGCAACGATGGTCTTGGGTGCACTCATGGTCATGAATGCCCCAGTCGCAGCGGTTATTTATCCGTTAGTGCTCGGCGGCATTTCGATTATTGCTTCAATTATTGGTTGCTCGTTTGTCAAAGCGAGCCCTGGTATGAAAAACGTGATGCCTGCTTTGTATAAAGGCTTAATCATCTCAGGTGTGATCTCCTTGGTTGGTTTTTACTTTGTAACCAATTGGATTATTCCGGATGACGCCTTGGGCATCCCAGGCAGTCAGTGGCGCTTATTTGGATCATCGATTGTGGGTCTGTTGCTGACCGCTGGATTGGTATGGATTACGGAGTATTACACCGGTACTGATTACAAGCCCGTTAAGCATATTGCCGAAGCATCAACCAAAGGGCATGGTACGAACATCATTGCGGGTCTTGGTGTATCAATGCGTTCAACTGCTTACCCCGTTATTTTTGTTTGTATGGCGATCTTTGCTGCGTATTACTTAGCAGGTCTTTATGGAATTGCAGTGGCTGCAACGGCCATGCTTTCCCTTGCTGGAATTGTGGTGGCACTCGATGCCTATGGCCCCATTACCGATAATGCTGGTGGCATTGCCGAGATGGCAGGATTGCCTGATTCAGTGCGCGACATCACCGATCCCTTGGACGCAGTGGGGAACACCACCAAGGCGGTGACCAAAGGGTATGCGATTGGCTCAGCGGGTCTTGCATCCTTGGTATTGTTCGCAGACTACACCCATGCTTTGGAGGCAATCGGCCAGCAAGTGACTTTTGATCTTTCTAACCACATGGTGATCATTGGTCTATTTATTGGCGGCTTGATTCCTTATCTCTTCGGAGCGATGGCAATGGAGGCAGTAGGCCGTTGTGCAGGCGCCGTGGTGGAGGAAGTGCGTCGTCAATTTAGAGATATCCCTGGGATCATGGAAGGAACTGCTAAGCCAGAGTACGGTAAGGCTGTCGACATGCTGACCTCCGCTGCGATTAAGGAAATGATCATCCCATCGCTCTTACCGGTCGTGGTTCCAATTCTGGTGGGTCTCTTCTTAGGACCCGCTGCACTGGGCGGCCTTTTGATGGGAACGATTATTACTGGCCTCTTTGTCGCAATCTCGATGTGTACTGGAGGCGGTGCGTGGGATAACGCCAAGAAATACATTGAAGAGGGCAACTATGGCGGTAAAGGATCGGAGGCTCATAAGGCTGCCGTGACTGGTGATACCGTTGGCGACCCTTACAAAGATACTGCTGGTCCCGCAGTGAACCCGCTTATTAAGATCATTAATATCGTGGCTCTCTTAATCGTGCCGCTCTTACCTGTAGTGCGGTAAGCGGTAGCGGATGTAATTAAAACTCCCAGCATTGCTGGGCGTTTTGCTAAGTAAGCACAACTTATTCGAGACTTTCCAAATAACGCTGCGCATCCAGTGCTGCCATACAACCTGTGCCAGCACTCGTAATGGCTTGGCGATAAATATGATCTTGGACGTCCCCAGCAGCAAAGACGCCAGGGATATTGGTTGCGGTGGCATTACCCTCTAGGCCAGAATGCGTTTTGATGTAGCCATTGTTCATTTCGAGTTGACCTACGAATAAATCGGTATTGGGTTTATGGCCAATTGCAATGAAGGCACCCGATACTGCAATCTCTTCTGTGTTGCCATCCTGTTTTTTGATCCGTACCCCGGTCACTCCTTTTTCATCACCCAAGACTTCATCAAGGGTGGCGTTCAATTTAAGTTCGACCTTGCCTTCAGCAACCTTTGCCATTAATCGATCATTTAGAATCGGCTCAGCACGGAACTTGTCACGGCGATGAATCACCGTCACTTTTCGGGCAATACCAGTAAGGTAGAGCGCTTCTTCAACGGCCGTGTTGCCACCGCCGACCACACAGACATCCTGGCCTTTATAAAAGAAGCCATCGCAGGTGGCGCAACCCGATACTCCGCGACCCATAAATGCCTCTTCGCTCGGCAGACCAAGGTATTGGGCAGAAGCACCCGTTGAGATGATGAGTGCGTCACAGGTGTAGGTGCCGGAGTCGCCTACCAGACGAATGGGCTTTTCAGTGAGAGCGGCTGTGTGGATGTGATCAAAAATGATCTCGGTATTAAAGTGCTCCGCATGCTTCAAAAAGCGATCCATGAGTTCAGGACCTTGAACACCATTGGGGTCTGCTGGCCAGTTCTCCACGTCGGTGGTGGTCATGAGTTGGCCGCCTTGGGCGAGCCCAGTAATGAGAGTGGGTTTCAGGTTGGCGCGGGCGGCGTAGACTGCAGCGGTATAGCCGGCAGGACCGGAGCCCAGAATCAGAACTTTGGAGTGTTTGGTGGTTGTAGTCATCCCTAAATTATAGAGTTCTAAAGCCAAGGCTTGTTTACAATCAGACCAACATGGCCCGTAGCTCGCTTCCACAGATTAAGACCCCGTTGCCTCCCGAGGGCGGCACTGGCAAGATGTCTCGCCTCATTGCGGAAGTGCGCTGGATGCTCCTACTGGCTATCTGCTTAGGCTTATTTGCTGTGCTGATTACGTACACCAAGTCTGATCCAGCATGGTCCCACGCCAGTTTTGAGGCTCCTAAAAATATTGGTGGACGCATCGGTGCATGGACCGCTGATTTGATGCTCTATATTTTTGGGGTCTCGGCATTTTGGTGGGTCATTCTCTTTGCTAGGCGGGTATATCAAGGTTGGCGTGAGCTGTGGAGCGTACCTTTACCGGTTGATTCGGAAGCTAAACCAGAATCCTTTTGGACACGTTGGTTGGGTTTTACTTTGACCCTGATCTGCAGCATGGGGCTGGAATCGATTCGGATGCATTCTTTGCAATGGGAGTTACCGAGACCACCAGGCGGCATCTTAGGCGAAGTGATCGGGGACCCCTTACAAATGGCCTTTGGCTTTACAGGCGCAACCCTGATTCTCATCTTTGGCCTAGCAGTAGGGCTCTCACTCTTTTTGCATTTCTCATGGCTCACGCTTTCCGAGCAAGTTGGGCGCTATATTGAACTCGGTATTCGGCGCTTACGTGAAAAGCGCGAAGCGCAGGAGGACCAAAAGATTGGTGTACAGGCAGCTGTTGAGCGTGAAGAGCATGTCGAGGAAGTGCGAATTCGGGAAGAGGTGGCACCGAAGGTACAAATTTTCAACCAGCCGCTCAAGATTGTGAAGAGCGAGCGGGTTGAGCGCGAGAAGCAACAACCGCTCTTTGTGGAAATACCGGACTCGGAGTTGCCACCACTTTCACTTTTGGACCCCGTTCCTGAGGCGAAAGAAACGATTTCTGCGGAGACCCTGGAGTTCACCTCACGCTTGATTGAGCGCAAGCTTGATGATTTTGGGGTGCAGGCCAAAGTCATTGCGGCCTACCCTGGACCGGTCGTGACGCGCTATGAAATTGAGCCTGCCGTTGGCGTGAAGGGCAGTCAAATCGTCAATCTGTCGCGCGACCTGTCACGCTCCTTAGGGGTGGTCAGTTTACGGGTAGTCGAGACCATTCCTGGTAAAACCTGCATGGCGCTTGAGTTGCCCAATCCGACCCGACAGTCGGTTTATCTCTCCGAGATTTTGAGCTCCCAGGTCTATAACAACAATCATTCCTTGCTCACTCTAGCCTTGGGTAAGGATATTGCGGGTAGCCCCATGGTCGCTGATTTAGTGAAGATGCCGCATTGCTTGGTGGCTGGTACCACGGGTGCCGGTAAATCAGTGGGAATCAATGCGATGATTTTGTCGATCCTCTTTAAGGCGAAGCCTGATGAGGTACGGCTCATCATGATTGATCCCAAGATGCTTGAGATGTCGGTCTATGAGAAAGTGCCGCATCTTCTTTGCCCAGTCGTCACCGACATGATGCAAGCCTATAACGCGCTGAATTGGGCGGTTAATGAGATGGAACGCCGCTACAAACTGATGAGTAAATTTGGTGTGCGTAACTTAGCGGGCTTTAATAAAAAGATTATGGAAGCCGAAGCCAAGGGCGAGAAACTCACCAATCCATTTAGCTTAACGCCTGAGGATCCTGAGCCACTCTATAAGGCCCCGATTATAGTGGTGATCATCGATGAGCTCGCCGATCTGATGATGGTCTCGGGTAAGAAGATCGAGGAGTTAATTGCGCGGATTGCGCAAAAAGCGCGTGCCGCCGGAATTCATTTGGTGTTGGCAACGCAACGGCCCAGCGTGGATGTGATTACCGGTCTGATTAAAGCGAATATTCCAACTCGGATTTCGTTTCAGGTGAGCAGTAAGGTTGACAGTCGCACCATCTTAGACCAGCAGGGTGCCGAGACCCTATTGGGGATGGGCGATATGCTGTATATGCCACCGGGTACTGGATTGCCGATCCGGGTGCACGGCGCATTCGTCTCTGACGATGAAGTGCATCGCGTCGTTTCATGGCTCAAAGAGAAGGGTGAGGCGAATTACATCGAGGGTGTGCTCGAGGGTGCCGATGAGTCCACCATGGATGCGATCAATGGTGGTGGCAATGGCGGTGGCGAAGCCGATCCCCTCTATGATCAAGCCGTTGCGATTGTGCTCGAAAACAAACGCGCCTCCATCTCGCTTGTGCAGCGGCATCTGCGGATTGGCTATAACCGGGCAGCACGCCTACTAGAGGATATGGAAAAAGCCGGATTAGTTTCAAAGATGGGCGGAAATGGTAATCGCGAGATTCTGGTTCGCCCAAGCGAATAAATCAGCAAATCGACAACATGGTGCGCTTTTTTTATTCCATCCTCTTAGCCTTTGTGCTTTTAAATCCTGTTCATGGACAACCAACAACACCATCTGGAATAGAGCAGCTCAAACAGTTTGTAAAGACCGTGCGCTCTGCCCAAGGCGAGTTTGTGCAACAACAAATGCGCTCACCCAAAGCCAATGAGCCACAAGATAAGCCAAAGATGATTCGGCAAACGTCAGGGCAATTTGTATTTCAGCGTCCTGGCCGTTTTGTCTGGGATACCCAAAAGCCATATGAGCAAAAACTCATCATGGATGGCAAACAACTTCTGATGTGGGATAAAGACCTCAATCAGTTAACGATTCGCTCGGCCAATCAAGCCTTAGCGGCATCGCCTGCTGCCATCCTCTTTGGGGATGTCGTCCTCGATCAGCAATTTGATCTTGAAGAGGCGGGGACCAAAACTAATCTTCAGTGGGTGAACTTAAAGCCAAAAGCAAAATCTGGTCAGGGCGATCTGCCATACACGCAAATTGCAATTGGCATGAGCTCTGGCCTACCCAGGGCTTTGGAGTTAACCGACGGATTTGGCAGCATGGTGTTAGTGATTTTTAATTCAATGCAAATCAACCCCAGCGTGGACCCCAGTCGCTTTCAATTTAAACCTCCGCAAGGCGCTGAGGTCGTGCGACTAAACTAATGGCTTGAACCCAAAGGAATCGTATGCTGGACCCCCAACTGCTTCGTAAAGATTTAGAGAGTGTCAAGGCACGCTTGGCAACCCGTAAGTTCGAGCTTGATGCGGACCTGTTTACTCAGCTTGAGAATGAGCGTAAACAGCTCCAAGCCGGCACCGAAGAGTTGCAAGCCAAGCGCAATCAATTGGCCAAAGCCATTGGTATGAAAAAAGGCAAGGGCGAGAACGCGGATACGGAACTTGCCGAGTCGGCTAATGTCAACCAAGCGCTTGAGAAAAATTCTGCGCGCTTAACGATTTTGCAAGAACAGATTAAAGATTTTGTTCTTCATATTCCCAACTTGCCCGATGCGAGTGTTCCGGTTGGTAAAACTGCCGATGAAAACAAAGAGATCAAGATTTGGGGAAAGCCAACGCACTTTGATTTCACCCCTAAAGACCATGTTGATTTGGGCGCACCGATTGGACTCGATTTTGATGCAGCTGCAAAAATCAGCGGCGCTCGTTTTGTGGTGTTAAAAGGAAATGTAGCGAAATTGCACCGTGCCCTAGCGCAATTCATGCTTGATGTGCATACCGAGCAGCATGGGTATCAAGAAGTCTACGCACCATATATGGTGAGTGCTCAAGCGATGCAGGGGACTGGACAACTTCCCAAGTTCGAAGCCGATCTATTTAAAGTGCCGCGCAAGATGGGTGGGGAACACCCAGACGATGGGGGTGAGCGTATTGAAAACTTTTACCTGATTCCGACCGCTGAAGTACCGGTGACAAATTTAGTGCGCGATGAAATTATTAATAGTGAGCAATTGCCAATCAAGTATGTAGCCCACACTCCGTGCTTTCGATCGGAGGCCGGTAGTTATGGGCGCGATGTGCGCGGTATGATTCGACAGCATCAGTTTGATAAGGTTGAGTTGGTTCATATCAGTCATCCCGAGAAATCGATGCAAGCGTTAGAGGAACTCACTGCTCATGCCGAAAAGATTCTGGAGTTATTGGAGTTGCCATATCGCCGTATGCTTTTGTGTACGGGGGATATGGGCTTTGGCAGTACCAAGACATATGATCTAGAGGTATGGATTCCCTCGCAAAATGCCTATCGGGAAATTAGTTCCTGCTCAAACATGGGTGACTTCCAGGCGCGACGGATGCAGGCGCGTTATAAATCTGGGCAGAACAAGCCCGAGTTACTCCATACTCTGAATGGCTCTGGATTAGCAGTGGGCCGAACGGGAGTAGCACTGCTCGAGAACTACCAGCAAGCCGACGGCAGTATTCGGATTCCCAAGGTACTTCAGCCTTATATGGGCGGCTTAGAGGTAATTCGATCGCTATAATTGAGCCATCGAGTATCGGAGAGGTGGCAGAGTGGTCGAATGTACCTGACTCGAAATCAGGCGTAGGTGCAAACCTACCGTGGGTTCGAATCCCACCCTCTCCGCCATTACTGACCCGACTTGATTTTTAGTACCACTCCATCACTCGTTAACCTTGCGATAACGAACAATCGCCGTTAAACGTTCTTGAGGATCAAAATCCAATCGATATACATTATTTTGATCAAAAATAAAGGAACGATAAACACTAGAGCTCCAGCTCATTTTTAAGCGAATCATGCGGTATGAGCCTTCACTTAGGCCTTCCACCATCTTTTTTACTTGCTCAAATTGATTTCGTTGTTCTTCATTTGGACTAGCAACGCTACCCACATACTTTTCGTATGCATTCACTAATTCGGACTTATTGATTGTTTTGGCGTAGTAGAAAATAGGTTCTTGAGGGTTTTCGCTAGGCTCGGTACCTAACCATTTAAAGGAAATATCCGTCTTGGTCTCTAAATTCGTGATGACAAGAGCCTCACCTGAGATGGTGATTTGATTGTTAGTGTCTAACCATTTTCCAAGCCAGCGTTTGTTAATGGGTTCGCTAGCAACCAGGTTTGGTTTAGATGCCGGTTGGGGCTGGGCCTGAGGTTGGGGGTCACTTGGTTTTTCTTCAGCGGTTGGAGTTTTCACAATCGCCTCGGGCTCATCAGCCGGTTTTTGTTTGATGAAATAAATGGCAGAGGCGATCATGCCCACAATCAATAGCAACAAAATGAGTAAGCGATGATCGGATTTTTGGCTCTCCGCGCTTAGAGGCTTGGCTACTTTGGGGGCGGGGCTCATGGCTACAGGTTCAATCACTGGCTTCGGGCTTGCAAACCCAGGCTCGATGCGAGGGGCTACGGGCGGCGTAGTCTGCGAAACCGCGTTTTGGGGTTTGGTTGTTTCAGTGACTGGTAGTTCAGTGGGCTTACTAAAGTTGGTAGGCGGGGCAGTTAAGCGTGGTTTGGGGATGGTTTTTGAACCATCGGCATCGTTAGCGGTTCTCGATTTGTAGAGGATGCCAAAGCCAATCAGACTGAGGCTCGCTAGGGATTGGGCGATGAGGCCTAAAAAGACAGGATTACCTTCAGTAACCACTTCTGGAGGGTTATTCATAGCGAAATGAACCCACTCATGGATTAAGTAGATCGACCAATTAATGCCGCTAATGATGGAACCTGCTTTTAATAGTTTTATAAATTCCATACCGATTACTCCAGGATGATTAAGCTAAAGTTTGTTGAAATACTGAGTAATAATAGCAAATACTGTTTATAAAATGGATAACAAAAAGCGAGCTTTTAATTGATATCCGATCGGAAATCCATGCAAAAAGTCATGACAAAATCCATCATCAAGGAACTTGAGCAATCGCAATGCATGTTCTTTTGGTCAAAAAAATGGATTTTTCAGAACTCATTAATTAATTCAAGTGAGACTTGGGCGATTACCAAGCAAGTCTACTTCCGTAATGTCCGCAAACATCGGGCCTTGGCATTTGCGCTTCCCTATATTGTGATTGAGGTGCCTCTCCTGGAGCAATCAACCCGGGCGCGGATATTGCTAAGCTACGCCGCAGACATTACCTTAATGATTGGTGCAATGGATCATTTCATAAAGGTTGAAAAAGGAATCAATGCTTGGCTCGAGAGGCCTGACAAAACATGGAGCCGTCAATCATTGGCGTCGGTCTGTGGTCGAATTATGAATACCGCCATTATTGCCGATGAGATTGCCTTACTGCGCTATCACGAGCCGTACCATAAAAAATTAGCTGGTCAATGGGAGGTCTTAGAGTAAGTATTTATTGAAGTGCTGATTAACGATTAATCATAAATGCTTCAAATAAAACCGCTTGCACTGGAAGATCTTCGACCGTGATCTCAAGCGGAAAATCTTCTGCAGTCTCATCCAGATTTGGTTTTGTTGAGCCTGAATTATTTTGTTTGAGATAAATCGCGGTGAGTTGAGGATCAAGTTGATCGTTTGCAAAGAGTAATAGTTGCTGTGCGATCTTATTGCGTCCTGCGGTTGTGAGAAGCTCGTCGGCCGGCATTGAACCGAGGATTGTATTTGCCTTGTGCTCAATTAAAGGAAGAATATCTTTTAGTGCACTTTTGACAGAGCTATTTTGAACTTTCAATACCAGTTCTACTGTTGCATAACTGCGATATTTCCCATCTTTGACGTTGACTTGAATGCGGTTATAAAAATGACTTGAGACTTTCACATAATGGTTGTCAAATGGATTCTTTTCTCGGTATTTCCTCGCCTTAATAATTTTATTTTCTAATTTATTTTCTTCAATCTCGGCCAATTTCTTTTGATGCTCATTCTCTTGATAAGCTAAAAATCCACCGACGGCAATCAATACCAATAAAACCACGCCAATCGCAATCAGCGATTTTCGGGTGAGCTTTAATGATGGAAGTTTTGGCATAGCAAGTGGTGGAATAGCTTAGCGAGATATGAGGATAGGCTTATTCTAAAGGCTTGTAGCGTAATCTAGTTTTTACGAAGGTGGGCGGGTGGAATCCGCAGTTGCTCACGGTATTTGGCGACTGTGCGGCGGGCCACAGTGAAACCTTGGGAAGCCAGTAAATTGGTAATTTGATTATCCGAAATTGGCTTTTTAGGGGCTTCGGCAGTGATGATTTGCTTAATTAAGGATTGCACTGCAGTGGCCGATACCGATCCACCCTTATCTGAACTCAATTGAGCGCTAAAGAAATATTTAAATTCAAAGATTCCTGCTGGACAGGCTAAGTATTTGTTGTTTGTAACTCGCGATATGGTCGACTCATGCATACCAATTGCGCTGGCAATTTCACGCAGAACCATGGGTTTCATCGCAATATTACCTTGATGGAAAAAATTTTGTTGGCGCTCAACGATCGCTTGAGCAACCTTAAGAATCGTTTCTTCGCGCTGTTCAATATTTTTGATTAACCAACGCGCCTCCAACATTTTTTGGTGTAACGCAGAATTACTCTTCTTGGAATTATTTTCTTTCAGAATCCGACTGTATTCTTGGTTTAACGTCAGGCGGGGTTTGAATGCTTGATTCGAGTGAACCACCCACTTCCTTTTGGTGTTTAGCTTTACCACCACGTCGGGCGTCACCCACTGCTCTACATTGGTATCAAAGCGCAGGCCGGGGTTGTGTTGTAGTGATTTAATAATGGCAACCGCTTCAAGAATGGCTGGCTCGGATTGTTTAAAGAGTTGCCGCAATTTCCCCCAATCCTTTTGTGCAATTTTAATGAGGTGATTCTGGGCAAGTAAAAATGCGAGCTCTAGGCAATTTTTATGTTCCAGATCTGTGGTCATTCGTCGTTGTATTTGTAAGCTCAGGCACTCGCTTAGCGAGCGAGCGCCGACGCCGGCGGGGTCGAGCTGCTGCAGTTGGGTTAACCCTTCTTGCAGTTGCTCAAAAGCTTCCGCAGGAGTCAACTGCAAGGATTGATGGATCTCGATGGCTAAATCGTCTAATGATTCCAATAAATAACCGCGATCATCTAGGCAGCCTGCAAGATAAAAGATAAACCCCTTTTTTGCGGGATCGAGGCGCAAAGACTGTATTTGTTCCTCAAGATAGTTCAGAAGGGAAGTGGTCTGCGCCTGTTGCTCATGGCGAGTATCCCAATCCTCATCATCGTCACGCGAGCTTGGGGTGCTTGATGCCCAATTGGCTTGCATGACTTCGGCTTTGCCAGACAAATCCCCATCTTCTTTGTGCTGATCTGGCGGCGCATATTCTAAGAGGGGGTTTTCTTCAGCTGCTTTGGCAAGCTCCTCTTCCAATTCGGCTGATGAGATTTGCAATAACTCAATGGAGCGCTGCAATTGCGGGGTTAGCGCAAGATGCTGGCTAAATTGAGTTTTAAGTGCAATCTTCATGGATTTATTCTAGAAGAAAGCAAAGGCGTAACCAAATTAAGGGCCAAGGCCGAATGGCATGGCTTGCGCTACAGGGTAAATGCGTTGGGGGATTAACCCCGCGTGCGACTTAATAACTCGGCTTACTAATGACTTTTAGATCGCCAGTGAGATGCGCACCTTTTTCTACGCTGATTTGCGAATACTCAATGGTGCCAGTAATTTTGCCGGTAGCATAAACCGTTAAATGGTCGGTCACTGAAAGGCCCTGCGTAATTTCGCCACGAACCTCGACGGTTTCTGCATTCACTTTGCCGTTGATCACCCCAGACGAGTCGACCATGACCTGCTTTGTTGTTAGCTCACCCTCGACCAACCCGGCAATGGCAGCCATATCGGGCACATCAAAATTACCTTTAATGACCACACCCTCACCAACGAATAGGGAGCCGGGTTTGATGTTTTCAGCCATTTTTTCTTTTCCTTTTTTTGAGGGCAAATTGCTAATGCCTTGATTCTACAAAATTATTCACCGGATAATCAATTGGCATGTGCATTAGTCAGCCCAAATAGGTATCAGAAGGGGTCTTCAGGTCAGCAATGTAAATGGATACTAACTTTATGAATGCAAAACTAATTCATCCATATGTTGGTAACTCCATGATTCATATCTTTAAATTATTGATGCCGGGAATCGGTTAATGGGTGACATGCTTTTTGCCGTTATATAAAATTACCAGGATCAATTAAGGTAAATCGCCATGTCGTCTCATCTCATTCAAGAATCTCGCATCAGTAGCCAGCGCTTCTATACCGTGATGCGGGAGAGCAAGATTAAGTTTTATACGACAAGCGTTGCAGCGGCTCGGTATTGGATTAAAAACTGCTCAGAGGCTCCACCACTGCATACAAATGGTAAGGCGGCTCCAGCGGCTCCAGCGGCAGCTGAGGTTGCTAGCGAGGAGGCAGCATTGCCACCAAGCACAGAAAACCCCGAGGCGGCGCCAAACGCCTAATCGATACTTTGCCGAAGCTGGGTTAGTTTTATTGAGAGCGCGGGTAAATGGTGTTTTTCTGGACGTCTTCGGGATTCCAGTTTTTAGTCATATCGCCGGTAGGGCCAAACAGAGTTAAGAGTAGCAAAACTCCCAACACAGCAAATGCCACCCCTAGGATGAGAAGTAGATTCTTACTCTTTTTTTCCTCATTAGCCTTGATGCTGGGTGGTCTGGTAGGGGGATTAAATTTTTCGGGGAAAGCCGATTCGATTGCCGCATTGGCTTTTTTAATATGGGCATAGATTGTCGCATCGTCTTTTTCTTCCTCGATGGCGCGCATCGCCTCCAGATAGGAACGGTGAGCCGATTCAATGTATTTGGCGGTTTTTAGGTACTGTTCGTGCCTAGAAAAATGTTCGGGCTTCATAAGGATGTACTTATAATTCCTCTACACTAAGTGCCTAGATTCGTAAGCCCATCAAGGATATGGGGTTTGCCTAGGGATGTTGATCATTACTGCTCTATGTTAACCAAAAACCATACTACCGCGCTGCAATCATTTTCAATGATATCTAATCAAGGAATTTATTGGTTACTTGCTTTGGTATGGCTTTGGGCTGGGGCTACACAGGCTCAACCATTGATGGCAGATCTAAAACCGATCCTAGATACCAAGACCCATAGTATTTACATCTATAAAAGCTCGGTTAAAAACTTACCGCCTGATTGGAAAAAGGTCTGGGTATTAACGAACTTTTACCCAGACCCTAACCAGCCCCCGCTTACCGTTTTATCAACGCGTCGCAATGTGCTATTTGATTGCCGTAAGAATCGGTTCTCTACTTTGGCACTGATTCGTTATGGAGAGCCTAATGCGCTGGGCAAGCCTCTGTTGCAGACCGACTCCGGTTTTGATCTCAAAGAGCGCGAGGTCCCCGAGGGGTCGGCAATGGAGATTATTAAAGGCATTGTGTGCGGTTCCTAACAGGCTTGTTTAAACTAATGGGTTATGAAATTTAATATTTATCCTCCCGAAACCCCGGCTGTCATCGATCCAAATTGGAAAATCGAGGCGCGTTTTATCGCAAAAACGATTGAGCGGGAGGGGGAGCGTCAGCCCTACGGCGGTTTTTATCTGAGCCCTACCGATCTGGGGGTGCCCATGGAGCTCTTGCGGGTCGATCCGGCCCAAGGTCTCATGTTTAAGCTTCATGGCGGCAGCGTCGCTGAATTCATCGGTAGCGAGCAAATGGCGGTGTTATGCGGTCCCAACGGCAAGATGCAATTCAAAGCCCAAATAGTCAAAGCCAATGAAAAAGGCGAGCTAATTGCAGCTATACCCGATGAATTAATTCTGATTCAGCGTCGGAAACAGTTTCGTACATTGGGTCCACCGGATGAGGACTTTAACTTTGTCTTAAGCCTTGGCGCTGGCCAGGAGTTACTAACTAAAGTGATTGATATCAGTTCTGGGGGTATGCTGCTCGATATTCGTTTAGATGCCACCCAAGTCGATATTGGGCGCTATTGGCATGACTGCTATTTTGAGCGCCTGAAGTCGCGCTCTGGCCCAATCGATTTGCAAATTAAGAATAATCGCCCAGGTGCTCAACTGGATCGTATTCGGGTGGGTTGCGAATTGTACGAACCGAACACTCGGGTTTTAAAAGAAATGGAAAGTACGCGCAGTGCGATTGAGAATGCACGCGTTGCTTCGAAATTAAATCGTTGGTACCTAAACGCATCGTGGTACGACTAAGCGATTGATTGGCGATGATTGAGGTTCGTCAATCCCAGCTTCAATCGCTAAGTCAACATGAAATTGAGCGCTTGGTTTATGTTGACCCCTTAAGCCAATTACCCAATCGACGCTACGTCGAGGAATCCCTTCCCAACTTACTGCAAAAACTCGATGGAACCGCGCTATTTTGTTTTGTCGACATCGATCGCTTTAAACAAGCCAATCAAATTAGTTATGCATTTGGCGACTCTCTCTTAAGTGCGTTTTCCCAACGGCTCGCATCACTTCTTAGGGCCCATGACTTGGTATGCCGTTTTGGTGGTGATGAGTTCATCGTCATTCTGTCTGATCTATCTGCTACGGATGCTTCGATGCAAGGTCAAGCCATCTGTGAGCGACTCTTAGCCCGCATGCAAGAGCCTTATCGGATTGATGGGAGACTCTATTCGGTCACGATTAGTATTGGATGTTGTCCCATCGACACGCAATCCACCTTTGAGGGACTGATCAAGAGTGCTGATGATGCACTTCGTGCAGCTAAGCGCAGCGGTGGAAATGCGCTGCAGATGGCAGATGCGCTCCCGCCCGAGGTCACTAGTGCACATGCTTCCTCGTTCGCGGCAGCGATGCAGATTGATAGTCATCAGAGTGGTGTTGGTGCAGAAATTCTGTTGCCTGCAGCGTGTATGGATTTGGCGCAATGGTTTCATTACTTAGAGCGCTTACGATCACACTATGTAGCATCGTTCGTTTCGGGTCATACGCCATTTCGTTTGGCTATTGATGTACCGCAGCGTTTGATTATGCAGGATATGGCATTAATTCAATCGTTTACCCAAATGCTCCACGCGTATGTCGTGAATCATGCGTTACCTGCTCAAACGATTTGCCTCGAAATCGACGAATCATTTTTGCAGTCAAGCCCGATGGTGTTGGATCATTTTTATCGGGCGATGAGTGAGGCTGAGATTATGCTGTGTTTAGATCATTATGGACGCCCCCAATCGCGTTTTGGCAGTCAGTGCGAACCATTTTTTTCCTTGGTTAAGCTCTCTGTAAATTTATGCGATCCGGTTTGTGATGACGCACGCGCCCGATCACAGATTGAGGGGATTGTTACCATGGCTAAGACCATGGGCCAAATTCCCATTGCACAAAATTCCACTCATGATGCTGCCACTCAATTGGCATTAGCCGAATTGGGTTGCGAATATTTCCAAGGACCGTTTGTACGCATTTAACACAACCCCCAAGGGACTCGCATCGATTTTCATGGGCGCAGTCTAGAATAGGGCTATGGAGCATTGAACAGGTATTGGGCATTCGTTAAACTAAAGGTTTTGGTAGCGCTATGTTGGCATTCTTTCAGAATATGACCCTTGGAAAATGGATTGTGGTGGTTTGTGCCACCCTGTTTTGCATTGTCGCGATCGTATTCTTGCGGGACTTACTGACGAAGAAAAAAGAAGAGGAAGAAAAACCGGTTTCGCCTGAGGAGAGTGAAAAGGTCAAACTCGAACCCTTGTTGGTGGGCAGTCTACAAAAGACCCATCAATTAGAGGATGTAATTAATCAAAAAATAAGCAATATGAAGTTGGATTTGATGGCCGAGCGTCTTCGCATCACTTCCACTGCCGAGGTCTTAAAAAATTTAGCCATTGAGAAGCGTTTTCCTGAGACCCTCTATCAAATTTATTACGAAACCCGTGCCTTTCCTAAAAAATCACCCGAGGCGCAAGAAACGGATTTGGAATGGCATCGACAGGCGGGTATTACTGATTTATCGGTCGAGCCAATTGTTGCTGAAGACGGTATTTTGATTCGCTTTACGCTCCAAGACCATCAGTACTCTCTGAGTGCAATCAATTATCGATTTGCAAGAACGTATTTTGTTGAACTGATCTTGCGAGATCCCGAGGATGTGAAATTATTAGTTGCGCGGGTCAAGGCCAATGAGTCTACAGGTCGAGAGATTTTAGAGAAAGCCGTCATTGAAATGCGCTCAGGCGACTGGATTGATGACATTGCGAGTTGCCGACTCTTAATGGATAAGCGTAAAACGGAAGTTCAACTCTTGGCAGAGCATCGTGAGGTTGAGACCTTAAAAAGCCGATTTATTTTGAATCAAGCGATTCGAAAAAAACAATAAAGACTAGTCACGACGTATGTCCACCGAAGTGAAAAAAACAGTGCATGGTTGGTTCTTGGGCTTTGCCAGCCTTCTCTTAGCCATTGCGCTGGGGGTTTTATTCAGTGCCGCTAGCGATCTAATCGATGCCTCGATGCAATTTAATGCCTTAACTGTGAAGCAACCCCGCTTTGCTGATTTTGTTGGCCCGCAGCGCTATGACATGCTGATGAAAAAAGCGACCAAACGTCCGGCTGCTAACCCTGCCCAAAAAGCAAATACCGAGGCAGCGAAGGTTCCAATCGATCCCGCGAAGGCTCCCCCCGAACCCCCAAAGGCCGCTAATCCACCTGCCGATCAGCCACTTGCATTGGACGCTGCGATTCAGAGAACCTTTGAGTTTTTCTCGGAGTATGAAAATAAGTTATCGAAGCCCAGCTTGCAGATCATTAAGCCCGTGGTTGCTGCGATCGAGACCGGATCGCCGGCCGAGCAATCGGGGATCAAGGTGGGCGACACGATTTTGACCGTGGGCGGCACTAAGCTGGAATCCGTGATGGGGTTTTATCTAGCGCTTAGCGATAAGCCAAGCCCTGAGCTCTCTTTGCGAGTGTTGCGGGATAAGCGGGAGTTAAACATTATTTTGCGCAGCCCCAAGGGAATTATTTTTCATGGCAACAACACAGGAATTAAGTTTGCCCTCCCAGAGGATGTTTTCTACATTACTGAGCAAGATGCCAAGCGGCTGGCTGAGCAATACAAAAATGATTTTATGAGCACCATTCCCGCCGATTGGCGCACTGATGCAGCGAACAATTTAATGCAAATGGCGCGTCAGCTCAGCAATTTGGGTACGGAAATGGTTGACCTCAATAATGCCAAACCAATTCGGATTAAATCAAGTGATTTGATTGCATGGCAACATAAGCGCTGGACAGAAAGTCTGGAGGATTATTTCAGTCAGCGCCGCTTGCTGGAAAACAAGGTCATTGAGATTTTGGGCAGCTTTGGGGATGCCATTAGCGGTCTGGTAGCTGCCTTATTGTTCTTTGGGATTGCTCTGTTATCGTTCTTATATAACCGCTCGTTTAGGCATAAAAGTTCAGCATGAATAGCCCTCTTATAGAGTATTGGCTTGGCATCGAGATCAATGGTCAGCATTGTGCGATCTCTGCACGTCAGATTTATGCTACGTTCATTTGTAAGCAGACTCCGCAGTCAGCCGATGCCCTACGCTTGGATGGCATCGTGGTGCATGAGGGGGAGCCCGTTTACCTTAAGCCCCATCATGCCCTCTTAAAACCCATGCAAAGTTCAATCAATCTCCAGGATTGGGGGCGGGCCTGCGAAGATCCCAGTTGGGTGATTGTGTTAAAAGATCGCGGCCGAATGGGGCCTGCCTTTAGGGTGCGCAAAATTACTGGACCATTTCATGGGGGCGCGAGCGAGTCAGGTAACTCGGTGCACCATGGTGGCTTCGATTACTCTGTTGTCAAAGTACTGACAAATTAAATGCGTGGATAGTGAAATGGAAAATGCCAATACCCAGGACAAACCCAATCTCGATGAGGGTGTAAAGGACGCGGTCTTTGTTGCCCCCAAAGCTTCGGGCTCATGGTCCGTTCTTAGCTATGTCCTGTTAATTTTGTCGGTCCTCACGGGGATGGCTGCTTTTCTTGCAGAGCGCCATTGGGTTAATGAGGATCGTTATGCCAACGCAATCTCAGCAGAACAAGCAATTGCGGTGAAATTGCCATTTGTATTAAAGGATCTTGCCGATAAAATCAACCGACCGCATCCGTTTGAAACGGCTTGGTTTGCCAGCCTTAAGAAATCCAACAAAGACCTTAAACAGTTTTTGGATCAAGTGCAGATTGTGAGTAAGCCGAAAGAGGCTACCAAAGACCCAGAGGCTCCTCCTGAGCCAAAACCAAGTTCATTTTTTGGCGCACTCGATGGTTTAGCCCACTCCATTTTTTCTGCGCTGGATGAGTCGGTCAAGCCATCGGTTAAAGAGCCGGTGGTCACAGTACCCGATCCTCAAGCCATCCCGGTTCTTAACAATGCGAGTGATGTGATTGCGGTTGCTGCGATCGTCGATACCGCAGTGACCACGCTCACTAATCAAGAGTTGGAGCTCAACAACATTAAAGTGTTGGCCCAAGCCTTAGCGCCGTTTATGGCTCCTGCTGGCATCCTCGATCTTACAAAAACCCCAGAGGATTCACCGCTCTACAAGATGGCCGTTAGTGCCGATGCCTTTATCAAAGCCAGTAAAGCGTGGCAGATCAACGTAACCGACATCGCTAGCCTCACTGAGCTTAATAAAAGTTTTGCCGAGGCGATTGACCAGCGCAATTTATTGGATGCCAGTGTGCAAAAGCCAGCGCCTGGTGCCAAACCAAACCCCAAGGTCATTGAACTGACGACTAAATTAAGGGCAAGCTTGTGGCAGACCAAGGCTCAGCCTACACTGCGCGCCTTGCAAGAGTTCAATAAGCAATTGATTGCGATTCGCACAGTAACCGCAGATCCACGCAGTATCCGCTTGGCCGCTCAAAAGAGTGGTCTGCAACCCACGGCGCTCGAGGATAACTACGGCAACTTGCCATCGATTTTGTTGCTTATTAGCGTCCTGTCATCCTTCTTGGCACTCATTAGTGCTGCTGTAGTGAGCCGTTTAAGCAAGACCCTGGTGTATACCGACCGTACTCCAAAATCATCGATTGCGCAGCGGTGGTCCAAAAATCAATCGGACCGGAAAGCCGAGCGCATTTCTTCCAAACAGCAGATTGCGTTTAAGGATGATCTCCATAAAGAATTGGATCGCCTTAGTGAACAATTTCATGGGGTTAATGAACTCGGAATTAAACTGCGCCAATCGATCACGATGCTGAGTCGGCAAGCTGGCGAAGTCGGGCATCCACCAGAACTTGAAAATGATTCATCAGCCATTGAGGTCATTGCAGTACCCGAGCAAATTCAAGAAGCCTTTGATGCACTCAAGCAACAAGGCATTCGTCTATACCTCGCGATTTTGGATAACCATTCTGGCAAACAACTAGCCGCCGAAACCGAAAAATTGAATGGCTTAATTGAGGAAGTGGAGTCAACCGTGACCCAGTCTGAGGGCTTGGTCAAACAGTTGTATGACGAGCTGGATTTGCGAATGCGCAAAACACAGGCGGCGATTTCAAGTTC